>MDSV01207729.1_pt1 | contig 32470 bp, 31 predicted proteins | sample 810851 | NCBI WGS metagenome assembly MDSV01 (sample SAMN05326640, study PRJNA326480) | marine metagenome | isolation source: seawater | place: Atlantic Ocean: North East | collected 2012 | reverse complement strand
TTCCTGGTGACAATAGCAACAGATAAACACCCGATCCCATCCCGAACTCGACCGTGAAAGCTGTTAGCGCCGATGGTACTTTACCTTAAGGTATGGAAGAGTAGGTCGTTGCCAGGATTATATTTTCTTTTTTAAACCAAACTATATAAGACTCTTATACTTATGAATATTTTAGTCACAGGAGGGGCCGGCTTTATTGGAAGTCATTTGGTTGACAAATTAGTCGAAGATAAAAATAAAGTAACAGTAATCGATAATCTGTCTAACGGAAGAATTGAAAACCTATCAAAATCGATAAAAAAAATTAAATTTATCAAAGATGATATATCCAACATATCTTCTTGGGGGAAAAAAATCAAAAATATTGAGTATGTTATTCACCTTGCTGCTTTAGCTGATATTGTTCCATCAATCGAAACGCCTAAAAAATATTTTGAAGCTAATGTTAATGGTACTTTTAATTTAGTAAATTTTTTTAAAAGCAAAAAACTTAAAAAATTAATTTATGCAGCATCATCATCATGCTATGGTTTGGCAAATAACTACCCAACCCTAGAATCAGACCCTATTGACACAAGATACCCATATGCTCTTACTAAGTTTTTAGGAGAAGAAATAGTAATGCATTGGAATTCGATATATAAAATACCTTCTATTTCATTAAGATTTTTCAACGTATTTGGTAAACGATCACGAACTGCAGGAACTTATGGAGCAGTTTTTGGAACTTTTCTTGCACAAAAAATGAATAATAAACCTTTAACGGTAGTTGGTGATGGTAATCAAAAAAGAGATTTTATTTATGTCAACGATGTAGTTGAGGCTATAATAAAAAGTCTAAAAAGTAATATCAGTGGACAAATCTTTAATATTGGCTCTGGAAAAGCTACTTCTATTAATTATCTTGTGCAACTTTTAGACGCAAAAAAAATTAATATCCCTAAACGACCAGGAGAACCCGATATAACACAGGCTGATATATCAAAAGCAAAAAAAATTCTAAAATGGAAACCTGAAATCTCTTTTGAAGAAGGTGTAAATATTTTATTAGAAGATACCTCTTTTTGGAAAAGCTCACCTGTTTGGGATAAAAAATCAATAGAAAAAGCAACTAAAGAATGGTTTAAGTACGTTGATGATAAATAAAATTAAAACTTTAGATTATTTAGCATCTAAAAGTCGTATTTTTAAAAAACAAGGCAAGATTGTTGTTTTGTGTCATGGGGTATTTGATTTATTGCATTTAGGTCATATTGAATATTTGAATTTTGCCAAATCTCAAGGTGATATTTTAATAGTTACAGTTACTGAAAATAAACACATAAACAAAGGGCCCAATCGACCAGTTTTCAACGAACAGGAAAGATGTAAAGCAATCTCAGCTTTAGAGTGTGTGGATTTTGTTGCTATCAATAAGTGGTCTACAGCAGTTGAGCTTATAAAAAAAATTCAACCTAATGTTTATTGTAAAGGAAAAGATTATAAAGAAGTTAAGTCTGATAAAACTGGAAAAATTAAAGATGAAATTAGAGCCATTAAAAAAATAAATGGTAAAATTGTTTTTAGCAAAACAAAAATCTTTAGCTCTTCTAGTATTTTAAATACGTATGATTTAGTACTTAATTCTGAACAAAAAAAATTTTTAAATAATTTAAAAAAAGAGTTTAATTATAAAAATTATGAAAAAATTATTGATGATTTAAAAAATAAAAAAATACTTGTTGTTGGTGAAATTATTTTAGATGAGTATGTTTTTTGTGAAGCTCTAGGTAAGTCAGGTAAAGAACCAGTTCTTACAATGCGACCAGTGAAATCAGAGAAATATCTTGGAGGTGTAGCTTCAATAGCTAATCATCTCTCATCTTTTGTTAAGGAAATAAAAATTTTATCTATGATAGGTGAAAAACGTGAATATTATAAATTCTTAATAGATAATCTTAAAAAAAATATAAAACTTGATGTAATTAATAAGAAAAATTCTACTACTATTGTAAAGCGAAGATATGTAGAAAGTTTTAATCAAAATAAATTATTGGGTATATATCAACTTGATGACGATAATTTAAGAGAAAATGAAGAAAAAAAATTTCAAAAAAAATTAGAAAAAAACATACCAAATTATGATGTTGTTATAACTATCGATTATGGGCATGGTTTATTGTCTGAAAAATCAATAAAAACAATATCAAAATTATCAAAATTTAGCTCTTTAAATGCACAGATAAATAGTTCAAATATAGGTTATCATAATATGTTGAAATACAAGAACTTTGACATGGTTATTATCAATGAATCTGAGATTAGGCATCACTTCAGAAACAGAACAGAGAAAACTGTTAAGTTGATTAAATCGCTTATGCAAAGTATCAAATGTAAAAATCTTGCAGTAACTCAAGGAAAAGCTGGTGTTGTAATGAGCTCATCAAATCCCAGTAAAACAATTACTTGTCCAGCATTTGCTTCTGAAGTAGTAGATAAAATAGGATCTGGTGATGCTATGTTGTCAATTTTATCATTACTTAGCTCCTCTAAAATAGACAAAAAATTTTCTCTGTTGTCAAGTTCCTTAGCTGCAGCATTTGCGGTTGAAAGTATAGGCAACAAACATAGTTATGAAAAAAAGTATTTATTAAAAACACTTCAGCATATATTGAATTAGTATTATTTCAAAAAAAACTTATATGCTAAAAAAAAAGAAAATCTTGATTATTGGTGGGGCAGGTTACGTTGGCTCAAGACTTTCATCTTACTTGGCTTTATTAAATTATGATGTAACAGTACTAGATCTTTTTATATATGGTGAGCAAGTTTTTAGTACTAAAGAAATAAAAAAAATAAAGGGCGATATAAGAGATAAGAAAATAATAAATCAAAGTTTGCAAAACCAAGATATAGTTATACATTTAGCATGCATATCTAATGATCCAAGTTTTGACTTAGATCCTAATATTGGAAAATCTATAAACTTCTCTTCTTTTTTACCTATTCTTGACGAATGTAGAATTAATAATATCGAAAAATTTATATATGCTTCTTCTTCAAGTGTTTATGGTATTAAAAATGAAAAAAATGTTCATGAAGATATAGAGCTCGATCCTCTAACAGATTATTCGAGATTTAAAGCTGAATGTGAAAGAGCTCTTTTGAGTCATGACTCAGATTTTTGTAAAGTTATTGTTAGACCAGCAACTGTATGTGGTTATTCTAAAAGACAAAGACTGGATCTTGTAGTAAATATATTAACAAACTTTGGATTTCATAAAAATGAAATACTTGTTATGGGAGGTAAACAGCTTAGGCCAAATCTTCACATAAATGATATGATTGATGTCTATAAATTGTTAATCGAGGCTGATAATAATAAAATAAACAAACAAATATATAATGCTGGTTATGAAAATTTATCAGTAACTTCAATAGCAAACTTAGTTAAAGATATAATTGGTAACTCTGTCTCAATTAAATATGAAAAAACTGATGACAACAGATCATACCATATTAGCTCTGAAAAAATTCAAGATGAGTTAAATTTTACACATAAATATAAAATTGCTGACGCTATTGAGGATCTTGTTAAAGCTTTTTCTAAAAATGAGTTTAATGACCCCCTTAATAACGAAATATACTACAATGTAAGAAAAATGAAAAATTACCAATTCTAATATGAATAATCAGACTCTAATTACTGGCAGCTCTGGCTTTATAGGTTCTTTTTTAAAAAAAAAAACTATAGGTTCAATTAATCTATGTAATTCAAATAATAGTGATTCAAAAAGTATTCAGTGTGACCTAATAAATAAAAAACAAACCTATGAGATAATTGGCACATACAGGCCAAAAATATTATTTCATTTAGCCGGAAAGATAAATCCTCAGAAGAATGAAGAAGAAAAAGTTGATGCTTACAATAAAAATTTTATTACTACAAATAATATTGTTAATGCAATTAAAGAATTTAATCTTCAAACTCATCTAATTTTTTTGTCTACTGACAAGGTGTATGATGAAATAAATCAATTTCCATCAGAGAATGATGCTTTATCAAATAAATTTTATTATGGAAAATTAAAGCACGATTGCGAAATATTATTAGAAAATAATATAAAAAAATATCATATCTTAAGAGTGCCTATTGTTCATGCTAATGGTGATATAGGTTCTTCATCTTTTATCGATAAATCAATAATTAAAATTAAAAACAATCAAGAGGTAACAGTTTTTGATAACATATATAGATCTTTTATAAGTATTGAAGATCTTACCAAAACAATAATACAAGTATCAAAGAAAAAAAATTATGGAATTTACAATATAGGTTCTGAGGGAATTAGTTACTATGACAGAATAATTAATTTAATTAAAAAATATGATAAAAATAAAAACTTAAGTTTAATAAAGTCAGCTAATGGTAGAGAATTTCCAAAAAAACTATCATTAAATACAAATAAAATCAAAAAAAACTATAATATAACATTTAATTAATTATTTATCTTTAAATTTAAAAAAAAATCACTATCAAAAAATAAAATGTTTAAAAAAAAGAATATTAATGTGGCAATCTTTGGTATGGGATATGTTGGATTGCCTTTAGCCCTAGAGTTTAGTAAAAAATTTAATGTAACGGGATATGATGTAAATAAAAAAAGAATTTTAGAATTAAAAAATGGTTTTGATATTACAAAAGAGGTTTCTGAAAAATCACTGAAAAATTCAAAAAAACTTAAATTTACTCATAACTTAAACTCCATAAAAAATGTTAATGTTTTTATAGTAACAGTTCCTACGCCTGTATATAAAAATAAAAAACCTGATTTAAGATCATTAGTGGCAGCAACAAAAGCAATTTCTAAAATTTTGAAACTTGGAAATACAATTGTTTATGAATCAACAGTTTATCCAGGGACAACAGAAGAAGTATGTATTCCGATTATTGAAAAAATATCAAAACTTAAATTAAATAAGGATTTTTATTGTGGTTATAGTCCTGAAAGAATTAATCCTAGCGACTCAATTCATAAATTAAGAAACACTAATAAAATTATATCTGGCTCAAATATCAAAACTGTAAATTTTTTGTACTATTTTTACAAACAAATAATTGATGCTAAGGTTTTTAAAGCTAATAGCATAAAAGTAGCTGAAGCAGCTAAAATAATTGAAAATACTCAGAGAGACCTTAACATAGCCCTAATAAATGAATTATCTATAATTTTTAATAAGTTAAATATAGACACACATGATGTTTTAAAAGCTGCTGCAACTAAGTGGAATTTCATTAACTTTTCCCCCGGATTAGTTGGAGGGCATTGTATAGGTGTTGATCCTTATTATTTAACTTATAAATCAGAAAGACTTAATTATAGTCCAAAAATAATTCTTTCTGGCAGAGAATTAAATGATTCAATGCCCACATTTATTGTGAAGAAACTTTTAAGTACTATGAAAAAAAGAAATATTACAATTACAAAAGCTAAAATTTTGGTTTTAGGCGCATCTTTTAAAGAAAATTGCAGAGATACTAGGAACTCAAAGGTTGTAGATTTAATTTTAGAATTTCAGAAAAAAGTGAGATTAGTTGATATTTATGATCCTTTGATAGATTATGATGATTTTGAAAATAATTTTAAGATAAAACCATTAAAGAAGATTAAAAGAAATTACTATGACGCTTTAGTTTTAGCTGTTCCGCATAAGAATTTTATAACTCTCGGTATTAAAAAATTGAAGCTGTATTTGAAAAAAAATTCTATTTTTTTTGATTTAAAATCTGTATTTAAAAAATCTGAGTCTGATCTAAGGCTTTGAGTCAGACTCAATTAAATCAGGGAGTATTTCTTTATTTGGTTTTAATAATTTAGATAAAATCATAAAAAAAATAATAATTCTGATCTTAATTATTTCAATAAATGATGTTTTAAATATCTTTTCAATTTTTGTTTTTTTAAAAAAAAAGATATAAAATGATAAATTTATACTTAGATCATAATTCCATTTTACATACATTTCTTTGAATAAAAATTGAAAAATGGATTTTAGTTCTTTGTCATCAATATATTTATATTTTTCAATACTTATATAATCTTCATTAAATGGTTGAAAATATTTTTTGTTTTTTGCAAAGAGCCAATCAATTTTAAAAAATGTAGATCTGGTAATTATTTTTTCGTATCCAATCTTAAAAAAATCACAAATAGAACTCAATGTTTTTTCAGGAAATTTATGAAGTTCTTCTAATTTTACACATCTTTTTTCTATATTACTAATTTTAATAGGATTGTTGTGTTTGATAACCTGTTGCAAGATTCTTCGAATAGGGTTTTCAATAAGTTGCTTATCTTCAATCCAATTATTAATTTGTGCTAAATGACTATAATAAGGCTCTCTTATCATTTGTAGATGGTAAACTTTTAAATTATTTTGATTTAATAAAAATTCTATTTTTTTAACTATTAAATTTGGGATACAAACTAAAATTATTAGACTTTTATTATTTTTACTTAAAACTTTTGCTAGTGCCTCATGAATTTTAATAAAAAATTTGAATTGTGTATTTTCATGTTCAGTAGTTTCTTTTAAAATTTCAGAAAACTCTAATTTATTGATTTTAATATCTTGAGTTCCCATCTCTTCAGAGCCATTAAAGTTAGAATGTATTCCAAAATTATAACCTAATCCTGGCACAAGGGTTTTTTCATCTTTGGGGTCAAAGATTACATTATATGTTTTAATAAATGATTTTATTTTATTTTCTAAATTATAATTTTTAACCTGATTCCACCATAAATAATAACCACTTAAAAGAGCATCTGGAAAATTGATTATGTTTGAATGACCATCTAAAAGGCTCGTTAAAATTCCAGAGCCAGATCTGCCAAACGCACTAACTATAATTATTTTACTAAACATTTCTTTTTATTTTTCTTCTCAATATTGTTGTGCTGATTTTTTTAGTTCTTGAAAAAATAATTAATTTTGATTTGTCTACATCATTTTGATTATCATTACCGTGAACTAAATAATCAATATTGTATTTTTCTAAAAAAGAATTTGTGATTAACCATTTAGAAGGAATAATCTCTTTAACAAATTTAATTGATGACAAAATTTTTTTTCTAGAATTGTAATTTAATTCTGGGAAATAATTTTTTTTTTTTGAAATTTCTTTATCCGTTGTTAGGGCAATAATTACATCTCCTAACTTACTTGCTTTCTCTAATATATTTATGTGTCCATGGTGTATTATAGTTGCCGACATATCGACCAATATTCTTTTTTTTCGCATAATTAATAATTAAAATATTACAAAGTTTGATTAAAAACTATATAAATATATACTTTAAAATTTAATTTATGCCTAATAAAAAAATTGTTTTCAAAGCTGCAGTATTAGAAGAATTTAATAAACCACTTAAAATAAAGAAAGTAGTATTTAATGGACCCTTAATGAAGGGGCAAGTTTTGGTTAAGTTATTATATAGTGGAATCTGCGGTAAGCAGATTGAGGAAATTCAGAATAAAGGAAAACCAGATCCTTTTGTACCTCATTTATTAGGTCATGAAGGTGTTGCTATTATAAAAGAAATTGGTCCAAGTGTATCTAAGGTTAAAAAAAATGATTTAGTAATACTACATTGGATTAAATCAGAAGGTATTAATTCTGCAACACCCCATTACCAAGATTTGAATGGAAGAAAAATTAATGCTGGATGGGTTACTACATTTAATGAAAATGCAGTAGTATCCGAAAATAGAATAACCAAAATCAAATATCAAAAAGATCTAAAATATTTATCTTTTTTAGGCTGTGCAATACCAACAGCTTACGGGACTGTTAAAAATATCGGTAAATTAAATGTTAAAGATAGAGTGTTAGTAATTGGTAGTGGCGGTCTGGGATTGTTTATACTTCAATCAATACAACTGAAAAAAGTTAGTCTTTTAGGAGCTGTAGATACGAATAAAAAAGCACTTAAAATTGCAAAAAACATTGGAATTAGTAATACTTTTTTATCAGATAAGCATTTGAAAAAAAAACTATGGGAATTTTCTCAAAATAAAGGCTTTACAAAAATCTTTATAGCAACAAATAACGTAAGAGTAATCGAAAATGCATTCGATTATGCCTCAGATGACTCAAAAATAATTTTGGTAGGTGTTCCAGAATATGGAAAAAAAATAAAACTTAATCCATTTGATATAATGCATGGAAAAGAAATTTGTGGAACAGTTGGCGGTAAGATTAATCCTAAAGTAGATTTACCAAAGCTGATAGAATTAGTCACTCAAAAAAAAATCAAAATTAGTCCTATTGTATCAAAGATTGTAAATTTTGATAAAATAAATAAAGGAATTAAATTAATGAAAAATAAATATGGAGGAAGAGTAATTGTCAAGTTTTGATCTTAGTAATAAGAATATTTTAATTACTGGAGCGAGCAAAGGCTTAGGCTCTGCAACAGCTGTAGAATTATCCAAATATAATGCAAACCTTCATCTTATTGCAAGATCAGATAAAGAATTAAAAAAAACCAGAAACAAATGTAAAAACTCAACTAAGCACAAATTATATTCTTGCAATTTACGTGATAAAATTCAATTAGAAAGTTTTTTAAAAATAATAGCCAAAATTAATATTGACATTGTGATACATTGTTTAGGAGGGGCATTAGGTAAAAAAGACAATCTTGCAAAAATTGAGGATTGGCAAGAAGTTTGGAATTTTAATGTGGGCATTGGTATTGAAATTAATAATATTTTGATTCCCAAAATGAAAGCAAAGAAATACGGTAAAATTATTCATATCTCATCATCATATTCCATTAATGGGAGTATAAGAAATGAGCCATATGGAGGGTCTTCTTTATACTCATGTTCAAAGGCCTTTCTTAATATGTACGTAAAAACTTTATCAAAAGAAATTTCTAAATATAATATTGCTGTAAACGCTCTTTTACCTGGTCCCTTCCTATCTAAAGGAAAGCATTGGCATAAATTAAAAAATAATGATCCTAATCTGTATTCAAAATATATTAAAGAAAATATATCTATTGGACGGATGGCAAAATATTCAGATATTCTTCCCTTTATTAAATTTCTATGCTCAAATGAGTCTAATTACATGATTGGATCTTTGATTAATATAGATGGAGGTGTTTTTAATTAATAAATGAGAATAGGTTGTGATTTAGACAATACCATAATTGATTATAAAGATTTATTCTATGAAGCATCAATAAAGGAAAACCTGATTTCACTTAATCACTCTCGAGAAAAGTTTACTATAAAAAAAACTATACATAGTAAAAACAAAGATAAATGGAAATTAATTCAAGAGATTGTATATTATCAGAATATTTCTAGAGCAAAAATAATGCGTAATTTTAAAAAATTTTATTTAGAAATTGCTAAAAGAAAAATTGAATTTTATATTATAAGTCATAAAACAAAAAAAATTAATAATAAAAATTTAAGAATTGTAGCTTATGACTGGTTATTAAAAAAAAAATTCTTAAAAAATATTGTTTCATCTAATCAAAATTTATTTTTTGAGTCTACAAATCGAAAAAAAATAGAAAGAATTAATAGCTTAAATTTAGACTATTTTATTGATGATTTGGAAAGTGTACTTATAGATAAAAAATTAAATAAAAACATAAACAAAATTCAATTCAATAAAAAAAATATTAAAAACTTAAATATACCAAAATTGAACTGGGATGGAATTTTTGAGTTTTTTTTTTAAAATAACTGGCTTTTTGATTTCATAAATATTTAATTTTTATTTTTTGTTATTATTTTATTAATTCTATCAAGTAAATTACTTTCATTTAAATTAAATAGCTTAAACAAGTCATCTTGCGTCCCATAATTATTAATTATTTTGTTTACAATTCCAATTTTAAAAATTTGTATATTTTGATTTTCTCTAAATTTTGTAATAATATTAAAAATAAAATCGCCAAATCCATTAATTATATTGTGATCTTCAATTGTAATAACAATTTTTGAAAAACGAATTAATTCCCATATTTTTTTTTCAATTTTGGAATTTATTGTGTTAACATGAATATGATTCGATGATGTTTTTATATCTTTCAAAATATTTTTAACTTTAAGACTCATTATACCAATAGACAAAATAGTAACTTTATTTTTCTGATTAAATTTAATAATTCTTGGAATAGAAATATTCTTAAATTTTTCTTTAAAACTTAAAATTGGCTCATAGCCTTTTGCCAATCTTATATAAACTGGTTTTTTATAGTTTATAATTTTTAGCATTATTGATCTCATTTCTTCAGCATCTGATGCAACTATTATAGATAAATTAGGAATATTTTTCATTAAGGCTAAGTCATCTGTTGCAATGTGTGTTGGACCTAAATTAGCATAATTTAATCCACCACCAATGCCAATAATTTTTACTGGTAGATCATGTAATCCAATATCTATATATATTTGTTCATATGCTCTTCTAGTAAGAAAGGTTGCAATGGTGACAAAAAAAGGAATAAAACCACTTAATGCTAAACCTGCAGAAACTCCTATTAGATTTTGTTCAGAAATGCCTTCCATCATATATCTATCTGGGTATTTATTTTTCATTTCATCTAAGAGTCCTGGGCTCAAATCCGATCCAATAAATAAGACCTTCTCATTTTTTTTTGCTAATTCAAAAATCATTTTTATTGAGGTATTTCTCATAATTTTAATTTACTTCTAATATAATTTTTTTCATTTTCGTTTAATCTTTTATAGTGCCAAAGAGCATTATTTTCAGCAATTTTCAAACCTTTCCCTTTAACTGTTTTACAAATGAGAATTTTCGGTTTGTTTTTGAGTTTTGACAAAAATATTAATTTTTCTCTAATGTTAAATATTTTATGACCATTTGTATTTTCAACATAAAAATTAAATGATTTCCACTTTTTTACCAATGGTTCTAAATCACAAATATTTTTGTTATTACCACTGCTTTGAATTGAATTATAATCTACAATAACGTACAAATTATCAAGTTGATGTTTTGATGCGTATAACGCAGCTTCCCAAATTGATCCTTCATTCAACTCTCCATCTCCTAAGATAACAAATATTTTTTTTACAATTTTTTTTAACTTATAACCTTTAGCAATTCCAGCAGCTATTGAAAGACCATGACCTAAAGATCCAGTTGCAATTTCAACTCCGGGAATATGCTTTTCGGGATGACCACCTAATAGAGAATTCAGAGTAAATGCATTGTAAAAATCTTTTTTTGATATCAATTCTTTAAGCATAAGAATTGCATATAGTGACATACAAGAGTGGCCCTTACTAAATATTAATCTATGTCTGTTATTTTCATTATAGTTTGATTTATTGTGGTTTAAAAAATATGAATAGAGAGTTATCAATATTTCTACTGATGAAAGGGCTCCTCCTAAATGACCACGCCCTGTTTTTAGCATTAATTTTAATATTTCATTTCTAATTGTTTTTTCTTGTAATAATTTCATAGTAATAAATTAAATATGCTCATGAAGAATAATTATTGCTGAGATATCGATTAATATTCTTTTTTTTTCATATTTAGTAATTTAAAATTAATTTCTTATATTAATGATAAATTAATATATATTAAATATATAATAAAATAATTAACATAAATAATAAAAAAATTGTTATTTGAGTGCTCAAATTTCCATAAAATTCAAAAAATAAATAGTTTGAATTTAGATTATTTTATAGATGATTTATAGAGTGTATTGGTTGATAAAAGATTAAAAAAAAATATTAAGTGTATTCAATTCAGTAAAAAAATTGCAAATAACACAGAAATTCCAAAATTGAATTGGGATGGTATTTTTAATTATCTTTTTTAAAAAAAACTAATTATTTTCTTTTATTAAAATATTTGAATGAATTAATTTTCTATATTAATTGATCATTCATAGTAAAAATGAAAAATAAATAAATAAAGTCTTCTAAAATCATTTATAATGATTAAGATATAATTGATTTTCTATGTATATATCAAATTATATTTTTATAGCTGTAAAAATAGAAAAAATAATAATTAATATTTTTAATAAGTTAAGATATGTATGAATAAATTATATAATTTAGCAAAAAAAGAAAATTTAGATGCAAGATCAAAATATTTAAGATCTCTAATCTTAAAGGGTTTAGCAAATTCAAAAAAAGGCCATGTTGGATCATCTTTTTCTATGTTAGAAATTGTAAGAGTTTTATATGATAGTTTTTTGAATACAAACCCAAAAAAATATAATATTTCTAATCGAAATAGATTAATTATAAGCCCAGGTTGGGCAGCTCTTGCACAGTACGCTCTTTTAATTGATAAAAAATTTATTAAAAAAAAAGAAATAAACAATTACTGTAATACTAATGCAATTCTTGGAGGATGTTTAGATAGTTCAACTCAAGGCGTTGAGGCATCAACTGGATCTTGTGGTCACGGGATGGCCATTGCAGTTGGGATTGCAAAATCATTTAAATTAAAAAAAATTAATAAAATTGTTTATGTCATTCTTGGTGACGGAGAGTTAGGTGAGGGATCGATATGGGAGTCTGCTATTTCTGCTTCTAAAAATAAATTAAATAACTTGTGCATAATCATTGATAGAAATTATGTACAGTGCTCTGGATTTACAAATGAAGTTTCTAAATTAGATCCTATTGATCAAAAATGGAAATCTTTTGGGTTTCATGTTAATGAACTTAATGGACATAGCCTTACTGATTTAAAAAAAAATTTAGCAATCAATCTTAAAATTAATAAAAAACCAACAGTCCTAGTTTGCCATACTATAATGTCAAAGGGAATAAAGTCTGCTGAAAATTCTCCAGATTGGCATTGGAAATCAGGAATATCTGTCGATGTAGTAAATAAAATAAGTACAGACTTAAAATAAAATGAAAAAAGCATTCATACAGTCAGTTATTAATATATCAAAAAAAAATAAGAATATTGTTTTTATAAGTGTTGATCAACCAACTGGATATGAGAAAGAATTAAAAAATTCACTTGGGGAAAGGTTTTTAGTTGAACCAATATCTGAATCAAACGTAATAGGTATGGCAAGTGGTTTATCATCAGAGGGTTACATCCCTATAGTTTTTAATCATGCAACATTTAATACCAGAAGATGTTATGAGCAAATTTTGCTAGATTGCTGCTTGCAAAATAGAAAAATTATTTTATTTTCTATGGGTGCTGGACTTGCAACTTCTCATTTAGGACCTTCTCATACATCTCTTGATGATATTGGTCTTATGCGGCTTATACCAAATATGGATATTGCCGTTCCTTGCAACTCATATGAAGTAAAAAAACTAACTCCACAGATTTTAAAATCAAAAAACAGTTGTTATCTTAGGATAGGAAAATATGGTATCCCAAAGAATGGTATAAATATTGATCAGAAATATTTTACTAACTATAATTTTAAAAAAATTTTATTAGTAACTAAAGCACATAAAAAAAATGAAATAGCCTTAATATCAACAGGTATTACCACACCAATAGCAATTGAGGTAAATTATATTTTGAAAAAAAATAATATTAAATCAGAAGTTTATCATACTCCAAGCATAAATCCTAAAAATAATCTTATTCTAAAAAATATTTTTTTAAAATCAAAAAAAATAGTATTTTTAGAAGAACATTATGAAAAATCTGGTCTAGCTAATGCTATAATTGATAAAGTTTTATTTGAATTAAAATTTAGAAAATTACCTGAAATTCATAGATTTGCAATTCCCTCTAATAAATTTGTAAAAAAATATGGAAATCAAGATAGTGTTCTTGATTTTTATGGTATTTCAAAAAATAACATACTTAAATCCTTAGGTGTTATTTAATTTGATTTATGATTTTATTTATAAAAAAAATTATTAAAAATTTTTTAAAATTAATTTGTATTCCATTCGTTATTATAATTTTAATTTTAAATTTATTTATTAAACTAAAATTTATAAGATTTAATCCTTCTAGAATAGGACATTTATCTTTTGACTCAGAATTTTATTTAAGAAAAAAAAAATACGATAATTTAATTTTGTTTGCATCTTATTCTAATAAAAATATTTGCAATGTATTTATGGATAAAATGATAAAAAGACAATTTATTTTTAGTAATCTTTTTAATTTATTGCATGCAGCAAATAAATTAATATCAGATAATAATTCAATATTTGTTGAAACAGCGCATCATACAAATCCAGATTATACATTTGCGCCTTCAAGAAATTTAATTAATGGCCCCACACAACTTAAATTTACAGATAATGAATCTCAAGAAGGTATAAATTTTCTTAACAAAGTAAATCCAAAAAAAAAAAAAATTAATTACCATTATTGTTAGAGACTCAGCTTATTTGCCAAATCTTGATTATCATAATTATAGGGATTGTGATATTAATAATATGATTAAGCCTATAGAATATCTTATAGAAAAAGATTTCTTTGTAATTAGAATGGGAAAGATAGTGCATAATCACATTACAATTAATAGTGAATATTTTTTAGATTATCCTTTCTCAGATTATAGAAGTGATTTCCTTGATATTTGGCTTATGGGTAACTCATATTTGACAATTAGCACTGGCACAGGTTTAGAAAATATTTCAGATATATTTAATAAAAACTATTTACATCTTAATATGACTCCATTTATGAATTATAATTCTTGGAGTAAAAAATATCTCTTTGCTCCAAAATTGTTTTTAAATTCTAACTCAAAAGAAAAAATAAATTTTAGTAAATTAATTGAAATTGGCGCTATTAATTTTTCATCTACTCAAGAATATATAGAAAAAGATATTGTAATGTGTGAAATAGATCCAAATAATATGATCAAAATAATTGATGAAAAAATTAAAAGGATAGAAAATCAATGGGAAGATACTAATGAAATTAAAAATATAAGAGAGGACATAAGGAAAAAATTAATAAACTCTGAATCATATTATCTTTATCATATTAAAGAAAATGATTATTTTCTTAATTTGTCAAGTTCGTATATTGAACAAAATAAAGAATGGCTTAGTAATTAAATAATTTATAAAGTAATAAATCTATATTTTCTTTTCTCTTACTAATTTCTTTTAAATTTTTTATTTTTTTTATTAGGATTGGGTTTAAAATTACGTATATCCATCTTATTGCAAAAAGTGGATAAAGTGTTTTTGATATTTCAATAGTTTTCTTACTTAATTTAATATTTTTTTTTAGGTTTAATTCCCATATTTTTTCTTTTGCTTTATTCATTTTATTTGCTGGGTGAAGCTTAAAATCATTAATTAATTTGTATATTGAGTCGATACCACTGTATTCAAAATCTATTAAGTAATACTTATTATCTTTTAGAATGATATTTTGTAATCCTAAATCATTATGATTGTAAATATATGATTCCAAGTCAAAACTTAATGGCCAATTTTTTTTCTTAAATATTTTTTTAATCTTTTTAAGTTCTAAATTTAATTTCTTTTCTAAATTTGAAAGAATAATTTTTACCCATTTTTTCTGATTATACAATGTAGCATTTTCATGTCTTGACTTTATCTGACAAACAACATCTTTTACAGAAAAGCAAGGCTCTTTTGCAAATAATTTTTTTTGAAAACAAGTGTCTTTTATTTTTTTGCTATTAATTTTTTTTACAATTAATACATAATTTTTTATATAATTATTATCTATTGTGATGATTTTTTTATTTTTAATCTCATTAAAAATTATTGTTTTATAAAATTTACTTTTGGAAATAATTTCAGGGATAAAATCGATTCTATTTTTTTTTAAAATTGTCAAATTATCTACTTCTTTTAAATATCTATTTATTTCTGTATATTTTTTTAATATGTAAGAATTATTTTTTATTGTAAATCTGAATACTTCACTATTAGTTTTACTAAGATTTTGTTTAAATTGTAGATTGGAAATATATTTTGTTAAAAGTTTCTCTATTTTCTCTTTTTTTATTTTAAGTAAAATATTTATTTTTGTTAAATTATTAATAAAATGTTTGTTCTTTTTGTCTAGTATGTAGTTTTTTTTTTTTAAATTAATATTTTTTTTAAAGTCTTTATAAATATTAAATGAAATGGAATAATTTACATTTTTCAATTGATCATCTAATTCCTTTTTGTTACCGATGATGTGAATTTTTTGTATTTTTAAAATATCGAATATATTAATTTTAATTTGGTCTCCAAACGTCAGATTACTATATTTAGAATTTTTTTCTTTTTTAAAAATAAAAATATGAATTTTTCTTGAAGATATATTTAAATAGTGAATAAAATTTAAAAGTAATAACGGATCCTGATTTTTAATTAAATATTTGATAAAATTTATATTTAATAAACAATTCATACTTAAATATTTATATAGATTTTTTTATTTAACTAATATATTTAAAATTATTATTATTTTAATAATTTTTATTGGTTTTGTATATTAATCTCAATTTTAGAATATGAAATATTTTCAAACTTTAAGAAACTTATTTAGTTTCATTAACTTTAAAAATAAATTTTATATATTTTTTTTAATATTACTTTCAATAATGTCTTCAATATCAGAGGTTTTATCAATAGCTTTATTAGTTCCTTTTATAACACTTTTAAGCACCCCAGAAAGCATTACATCTATTCCTTTTTATTTTGTTTTAAATAGCATAATGGAATTTTGTAACCTTGATAATTTATCGCTTTTTGTAACTATAACTTTCACAATCTTTGTAGTAACAGCAACTCTCTTTCGTTTTTTTGTTATTTCTTTTCAGATTTATTTGTCAAAAAATATTAATGTTGAATTGATGGGTAAAATTTATGATAGTTATATAAAACAACCCTATAATTTTCATCTTAAACAAAACTCAAGTGAAATTTTGTCTAGTTTGGTTTTCAAATCTGGTAATGTTGTTGCTAATGTACTTTTTCCAATATTAACAATTACTGCAAACATGATTATGGGTATTTTTATAATTTCAGGTATGTTGTTTTTTACGCCTATAATAGTTTTGGCATCCTTTGTGGTTATACTATTTTTTTATTTAATTTCTGTGTACGCAATTAAAAATAAAACCATTAAGTTTTCGATAAACTTAAGCCTTCTTAATCCTGCTATAATTAAATCTATTCAAGAAACTATAGGTGGAATTAAAGAAATTATATTAAGTAATTCATATGAATATCCAATAAGGCAATTAGGAATTTTAAATGAAAAACTTCAAAATACAACAATGCAAATTCAAATATTTTCCATGGCTCCCAGATTTTTTATTGAAGGAGTTGGTATAGCGTCTATAGCTATAATCGCATACAATTTATCTTTACTAGAAAATTTTACTTCTTTAATTATTACACTTGTAATAACAGTATACGCCCTTCAAAGATTGTTGCCAATAGTTCAAAATATTTACCAATCATATATCACAATAAAGAGTAGCTCAATTCTAGTAAAAGACACTATGCACTACCTAAATTTAGGATCAAAAAAAATTATAGAAGAAAACATAAAAATGAAATTGAAAAATAGTGTAAAATTAGAAAATATTTTTTTTAAATATGAAAATGAAAATAATTTCGAATTAAAAAAAATCAATATACAATTATTTAAAAATCGTATCTATGGCATGATTGGTAATACTGGTTGTGGTAAATCAACAATTTTAGATATTATAATGTTTTTATTAAAGCCAATTAGAGGCAAAGTAATAGTTGATGATATTGAATTAAATTCAAATAATTTTCAAAGCTGGCAAAAAAATATATCCCATGTTCCACAAACTATTTTTCTAATGGACGATACATTAGAGTCTAATATTATCTTTAATAAAAACTCTAATATTGATTATAAAAAATTAGAAAAAGCTCTTAAAATAGCTGAACTAAATGAATTTGTTGACTCACTGCCTGATAAATTAAATACTGTTGTAGGTGAGAGAGGTTCACTACTCTCAGGTGGTCAAATTCAAAGAGTTGGTATAGCAAGAGCTTTTTATAGAGACTCAGAAATCATCATTCTTGATGAGGCAACTAGTGCCCTTGATAAAATTACTGAACTAAAAATATTAAATAACATTAAAAATAATAGTGTTGAAAAAATCATTTTAATGATATCTCATAACCAAAATTTCAAAAAAATATGCAATGAATTAATTTATGTTGATAAAGGTACAGTAAAACAAATATCATAAATGCTTACAAAAAAAAACAAGACTTTGATTATTGCTGAAGCTGGAGTAAACCATAATGGAAAGTTAAGTCTTGCAAAAAAATTAATTAAAATTGCAAAAAATTCTGGAGCTGATGTTGTAAAATTTCAAACTTTTATTCCTAGTAACCTTGTTACTAATAAAGCTAAATTAGCAAAATACCAAAAAACAAAAAATAATAAAACAAAACAAATCAATATGTTAGAAAAATTATCATTGACAAAAAAAATGCATTATAAATTAAAAGCTTATTGTGACAAACTTGAGATAGAGTTTTGTAGTACAGCTTTTGATATACAAAGTTTAGAATTGTTATTATCAATTGGTATTAAAAGAATAAAGATTCCGTCAGGAGAAATTACCAATTACGAATTATTAAATTATATTTCAGCTTTAAATTATCCAATTATTCTATCAACAGGTATGTCAGATAATAAAGAGATAGCAAAAGCAATAAAAATATTGACTCAGAGAAAAATTCAAAGAAAAAATATTACTGTATTACATTGTAACTCTTCTTATCCTACCCCAATGAAAGATGTAAACCTAATGGCTATGAGAAGCATAAAATTATATAATAAGACAGAAATTGGTTTGTCGGATCATTCAAATGGTATAGAGGTCCCAATAGCTGCCGTAGCAATGGGAGCAACAATTATTGAAAAGCACTTCACTCTTGACAGAACTTTTGAAGGACCTGATCATAAATCAAGCCTTTCACCAAGTGAATTAACTAATATGGTAAAAAGTATAAGAAATATTGAAATAGCTATCGGAGACGGTATAAAAAAAATAACAACAAGTGAGTCAATAAACAAAAATATTGTTCGTAAGTCTCTAGTGGCTGCAAAAAAAATAAGAAAAGGTGATATTTTTGATAATGAAAACATTACTGCTAAAAGACCTGGCAATGGTTTATCGCCTATGCTTTTAAATAATCTTATCGGCAAAAAAGCAAAAAGAAATTATTTAGTAGATGAATTGATTAAAAAAGAATAAATAATGAGAAAAATTATAATTAATGTTTAGCTTTGTTGTTTATATAAATTAAGATTTGCGTTAATTATGATTTATTATACTTTAATCAAGCTATAAAAAAAATTGACAGATATTAACAAAATTTTTTGGTGTAATAATTGCTTAGCAATGTCTACAAGACCGCGAATAACATTTGATCACAGAGGTTTTTGTAATGCTTGTGTTTGGATGGAAAAAAAGAAATCTATTAATTGGGATGAAAGAATTGATGAATTGAAGACTCTTCTTTCTCAACATAAAAGAAATGATGGAAACTATGATTGTATAGTTCCAGTTAGTGGGGGCAAAGATGGATCTTATGTATCCTACAATTTAAAACATAAATTTAATATGAATCCACTGACTGTAACAATTACTCCTCCATTACCACTTGAACTCGGTGAAAGAAATTTAAAATCATTTGTTGATTCTGGTTATACAAATATATCTATAAATCCCCCAAAGAAATCAATGCAAATACTAAACAAAATAGGATTTGTGGAAATGGGATTTCCATATTATGGTTGGTTGGTTTCTATTTTAACTGGAGTCATAAATATAGCTCAAAAATTTGATATAAATTTAATATTTTATGGAGAAGATGGTGAGGTAGAGTATGGAGGCTCTGAAGAAACTGCTAAAAATCCTATCTATAACATAGAATATATGAAAAAAGTTTATTTAGAAAATGGATACAATAAAGTTTTAGAAAGTTCAGGATTATCTGCAAATGATCTATTTTTTTTCAAATTTCCACAGATTAATTCAAATTTTAATAAGAGTTTAAAATTAACGCATTGGTCATATTTTGAAAATTGGGACCCATATAGAAATTATTTGATAGCAAAAAAACACTGCGGCTTAACAGAGTCTCAAGAAACTAATTCTGGAACTTTCACAAATTTTGCTCAGAACGATCAATCTTTTTATGCCTTACATACTTACTTAATGTATTTAAAATTAGGTTTCGGTAGAGCAAACCAAGATGCTTCAATAGAAATAAGAAGAGGCGCAATGGATAGAAGCCAAGCTATTAATCTGGTAAATTTATATGATGGTTTGTACCCAAATGATTCTATTGAACTTTATTTAGATTATTATGAAATGAGTTTAGAGCAATTTAATGAAATAATTGACAAATGGACTAATAAAGATATTTTTGAAAAAAAAGATGGTTTTTGGAAGCCAAAATTTATTATAAATTAAGTGCAGACTGTAACAATTATAGACTATGGAATGGGAAATTTATGGTCGGTTAAAAATGCATTTGAATATTTAGATTGTAATGTAATTCTAACAAATTCCCCAAAAGATATTGAGAAAGCAGATACTTTGATTTTGCCAGGAGTTGGCTCTTATGGTTTAGCAATGCAAAAATTATCAAACTTGCAACTAGATGAGGCAATATTAGAGACTGTTAATTTAAAAAAAAAAAAAATATTGGGTATTTGTCTTGGGATTCAATTACTCACAAAATCTAGTGTTGAAGATGGATTTACTGAGGGTTTAAAAATAATTGATCAGAGTACAAAAAAATTTAAATTCGATGATAAAAAAATAAGAATTCCTCACATAGGCTTTAATTCAGTATCTGTTCAAAATTATAAAACTAGCTTATTGTACAAAAATTTGCCTGATATGTGTGATTTTTATTTTGTTCATTCATATTATATACCCACAAATCCAATCATTGGTAATATAGGTGTGTGTTTTTATGGGTGTGATTTTGTTGCCTCATATGAAAAAGATAATATTTTTGCTACTCAGTTTCATCCAGAGAAAAGTCAGAAAAACGGTCTTAAACTTTTAAAAAATTTTTTAATAATATAATGCTAAAAAAAAGGCTTATTTTTACTTTATTATTTGAAGATAATAAATTTATTTTAAGTAGAAACTTTCGTAGACAAAAAGTTGGGGACATTAATTGGTTGCATAAAAATTATAACTTTGCCAAATTATCTTTTTTTATTGATGAGTTAGTAGTAATTAATATTTCAAAAAAAAATAACTTTAATGAATTTTTAGAAAACCTCAAATCAATAGTTAAAAATTGTTTTGTTCCAGTTACTGCAGGTGGAGGAATTAGAAACATTGATCATGCTAAAAAACTTTTGAGATCTGGTGCTGATAAAATTATAATTAACTCTACTTTATTTTATAATGAAAAACTAAATTTGGAATTAGTAAGATCTTTTGGAAGACAGTGTGTTGTAGGCTCAATTGATGTTAAAAAAAATTTAAATAATAATTATGAAATATATACAAATCATGGTGAAACAAATATTGTAAATTTTAGATATTTCTCTGAAAAATTTAATTTTAATAAAATTGGTGAGCTATATCTTAACTCAATCGATAAAGATGGAACTGGACAAGGCTATGATTTAGAAATATTAGAATTGATGGATAGCAATTGTAATGTACCAATTATCTTTGTGGGCGGTGCAGGTAATTCTTTACATTTATTGGAAGGGTTAAGGCATGAAAGAGTAGATGCAGTTGCTACTGCTAATTTGTTTAATTTTGTAGGAGATGGTTTAAAAAAAGCAAGATATGATTTGATAGAAAAAAAAATGCAATTAGCAAAATGGTAGTTTATAAATAAATTAAATAAGAACACATGTATATAAAAAAAATAATTATAGTTGGACTTGGAAGCATTGGTTTAAAGCATCTTAATATCTTAAGAGATTTATTACCAAAATCAATTATTATGGTTATGCATCATAATGATTCTAATAAATATCCAAAAAAATCTGATGGAGTCATTGAAAGTCCTGCTGATGCAATAATATTTAAACCTGACTTAGTTGTAATTTCAAATCCATCTAGTTTTCATTTAAAAACTGCTATGATTTTTTCATCAATTAAGACTAATATTTTTATTGAAAAACCATTATCTAATAATTTAAAAAATATAAGAGATTTTATTAGTAAACTTAGAGATAATGATACATTTGTTACAATAGGATATAATTTAAGATTTTTATCTTCACTGAATAAGCTTAAAAAAATTATAGATAAACAACTATTAGGAGATATCTTTAATGTGACTATTGTTACTGGGCAGTATTTACCTACTTGGAGAAAAGATATAAATTATACTAATACTGTTTCTGCAAGTAAAAAACTTGGAGGAGGGGTTTTATTAGAATTAAGTCATGAAATTGATTATCTAAATTGGATTTTTGGAGATATTCAAGGAGTATATTCTGTTAATGAAAAACAGAGTAAATTAAATCTAGATGTTGAAGATATCTCTATTCTTATATTTTATTTAAAAAGCAAAACTAGAAATAAAAAATTTAATGCTTTAGTAACTTTAGACTTTTTGAGGTATGCCAAAAAAAGAGAATGTATAGTGCTTTGTGAAAAAGGTACTATTAGATGGGATGGTATGAAGGGAATTTTAGAGGTATATAAACAAAATGGAAATAAATGGATTAAATTACATAATGATCCAAATGATTTAGCTCAAAGTTATATAAAACAATGGAAAAAAATAATTCAAAATATAAAAAGCAATAATAAACCTTCTATTGATATTTTTGATGGCATAAAAGTACTTGAAGTAATTGATAGTTCTAGGATGTCTTCAAAAAAACGAAAATATATGAATGTTAGGAGAATTATTAATAAATGAAATTAACTGCATTTATTTTTGCTAGAGGTGGTTCAAAAAGAATACCTAATAAAAATATTAAAATGTTTGCTGGAAAACCACTTATAGCATGGACCATTGAAACATGTCTTTCAATTAATTCTATTGAAAGAGTAATTGTTTCAACTGACTCAAAAAAAATTGCATCAATTTCCAAAAAATATGGAGCTTCTGTTCCATTTTTAAGACCAAAATATCTAGGTAGGGATAGTGCAGGAGAATTGATGGCATGGAAGCATGCACTAAATTATTTAAAAAAAACAGAAAATTATATTCCAGAATATTTCCTAAGTTTACCAACCACTTCTCCATTACGTAATAAACAGGATATTTTAAATTGCTTTAAACAAATTAAAAAAAAAAATACAGACTTGGTATTGACTGCGTCTAAGACTAACTTGAATCCATATTACAATATGATTGGTAAAAATAAATCAGGCAATTTTAGTCTATTAATGAAGAATAAAAAAATATATTCAAATTCTCAAGATGCGCCCGTTGTATATGGCTTGACCACAGTTGCTTATCTAGCCAAATCAAAATTTATCCTCTCTCTTAAAAAGTCTTTTTTTGAAACTAAAAATATAAGAATAGTAGAGATACCTATTGAAAGATCTCTAGATATCGATACTGACTTCGAATTTAATATTGCTGAACAATTAATGAATGAAAGAATAAAGAAGAAAAATGAATTATATTAAAAACAAACTTAATTTTAAAAACAAATGGTGCTTATTAACTGGAGCTACAGGCCATCTTGGTAAAAAAATTTCTTATTGTTTTGCTGAATTAGAAGCTAATATCATCATAATAGATCTTGATGAAAAAAAATGTCTAAAACTTAAAAAAGATTTAATAAAAAAATTTAATGTTAAGGTATTTATTTATATTTGTGATTTACAAATTGAAAAAGATAGAAACTCAACAATTAAAAAAATAAAAAAAGAAATAGGCAATTTAGATATTATGATCAATAATGCTGCATTAGTAGGAACATCCAACTTACCGAATTGGATAACAAATTTTGAAAACCAATCTTTATATAGCTGGAGAGCATCACTAGAAGTAAACTTAACTGCTGTTTTTCATCTTTGTCAAGGACTGATGCCGTTATTAAAAAAATCAAAAAATGCAAATATAGTAAATATTAGTTCAATATATGGATTATTGGCTCCAGATAAAAATTTATACTCAAAAACTAAAATGAATAACCCAGCTGGTTATGCTATTTCAAAAGCTGGATTAATACAATTAACCAAATGGCTTTCGACAACTTTATCACCAAACATCAGAGTTAATGCAATAGCACCAGGTGGAATTTTTAGAAATCAAAATCCTACTTTTATAAAAAAATATAATAAAAGTACTCCATTAAATAGAATGGCTACTGAAGAAGACATAATAGGTGGTGTGATTTTTTTTGCCTCAGAATTATCAAGCTATATAACTGGTCAAGTATTATCAATTGATGGAGGAAAAGGAGTATGGTAATTTAATTACACAAAGGATTTCAATGAGTTTATTTTTTAAAAATTCCATTATACCAAGGCTCATTTTTATTCCTTATTTTTTTGTTAGAGTTTTTATTGAAATTATAAATATATTTAGTTTTTTTAAATTTATCCAAAAAAAAAAATCTGAAACTTTACTTTGTATTGAGTCTGGAGAGCAAGGGTGGGAGCTTATTGAATGTAAAGAAATTTATCTTTCAGCTTCAGAGTATATTGGTGCTAGTAAAGTAAAAAAAATATCCATAACCAAAAATATTTCATATATAAATCAAGTATATTATAATTTAAAAAAATATAAACCTACTCATTATCTCTATGACTCAAGAACTGGCAGTCAGAAAAATATAAACGGCTTTATTCAATCTGTTATCATATCTTTTTTATTCCAAATAAATGGTGTTGTTCCAATATGTACATTAACAGATTTGCCAATGAGGAATTGGAGACTTCAAACTGCAATTGTAACATGTAAAAGGGGAATAGTGATTTCTCTAATGTCGCCCAAAGATATCTCTTCAATATATCCTCACAATAGACTGATAGGCCCTTTAACTATGCCTTTTTCTAATCAAACTCTTTCTCAAATAGAATTATTAAATAAATCAAATAGAAATAATAAAAAAGATAGAGTTGTATTTGTTGGATCTTTATATCAGCCAAGAACAAATATTCTTAATCAAATTCACAAAGGTCTTAAAAAAAATAATATTAATTTTTTAATTAAAGGAAGAAACCTAGGATCTTCCAAAGTAATTGATGACATTTATTGGTTGGAATTGATAAACGCAGAAATGATAGTTATAACTGCAAATCAAGTTACTACTAAATTAACAGATTGGTCTCATTTAAACCATTTGATATATAGGTATATTGAAGTACCAATTTGTGATTCAGTTCTGGTAGCACAAAAAGTTCCAGGTTTGGAAAAATATTTTCAAGAAGACGTTCATTATATTTCATACAATTCTCCAGAGGAAGCTATAAAAAAAATTAGTTATTTTATCAATAATAAAAATAAATTAGACCAGATTAGATTTAAAGGTAAAAACAAAGCTATATCAATTATAAAATCAAATCTTTATTGGAATACAGTTGACAGTAATCTTAAGAGACACTCACTTATATAAATAAATAAATTTATTAAATATTTATATTGGTTTTAATCAACTAAATTGATATACCACAATATTTATGAAAGTTGCTATAATTACTGGTGTTACCGGACAAGATGGATCTTATCTTGCTGAATTATTATTATCAAAAAATTATCAAGTTCACGGATTAGTAAGAAGAACTTCATCATCAAATTCTTCAAGGATAAAACATTTGTTAGATAATAAAAAAATTTATAATAATAGATTTTTTTTACATCATTTTGATGTATCAGACTCATTTCTAATAAATAATTTAGTTAAAAAGATTCTTCCTGATGAGATTTATAATTTAGCAGCTCAAAGCGATGTAGGAATGAGTTTTAAAATGCCCACATACACAATGAACGTCAATATTGAAGGTGTTTTAAATATTCTTGAGTCAATCAGAGGTATTAAAAGAAAAAAAATAAAATTTTATCAAGCTAGTACTTCTGAATTATATGGAAAAGTTCAAGCAGAACCTCAAAAAGAAGACACACCTTTTTATCCGCGAAGTCCATATGCTATTTCGAAATTATGTTCTTTTTGGATAACTAAGAATTACAGAGAGGCATATAAGATGTTTTCTTGTAATGGAATTTTATATAATCATGAATCTCCTAGAAGAGGTGAGAGGTTTGTTACAAAAAAAATTACTAAAGGATTAGCAAAAATATATTTAGGTATTGAAACAAAACTACAACTTGGAAATTTGAATGCTAAAAGAGATTGGGGGCACGCAAATGATTATGTAAGAGCTATGTGGTTAATGTTACAGCAGAAAAAACCAAAGGATTATATTATTTCTACTGGAGAGTCATATTCTGTAAGAGACTTTATTGCTGAGGCATCATTATATTTAGGTATGAAAATTAGATGGAGTGGCAAGGGATTAAATGAGGTGGGTTTTTGGGTAAATCCAAAAAAAAATTTAAAATATTTTAAAAAAAACCCAATAATATCAATTTCAAAAAAATATTTTCGACCTACAGAAGTTGATATACTTAGAGGGGACCCTTCTTTGGCTAAAAAAGATCTTAAATGGAAACCAAAAATTCAATTTTCAGATCTTGTTAAAGAAATGATTAAGTATGATTTAAATTCACTTAAGAATAAAATTAAATGAATAATGATTATGCTGGTTCAAATAAATTTTTAAATAGAATAGAAAATAAAATAAATAATAAAAAAATAGATATTGATTTTAATATTTTGCTTCCTAATGCTTACCATAAAAAAATTTTAAAAAAAAATAAAAATATAATTAATTTAGCAAGATTAGATGGAGTAGCTCATTATAAATTTACATCAGAAAATCTAATTAATTATATCAAACTTCGATACGATAAAAACTTATCAATTTTTTTAAATAAAGACTTTGAACTGTTTATTTTAACTAAAATATTTAATATGTATTTAAATAGATATAATCAATTTATGCTGAATAATTGTGATGGATTAGTTTTTCAAAGTAAATTATCATATAAATTTCACCAAAAATTTTTAAAATTAAATAATAAAAAATTTAAAATTATATTAAATGGTAAATCAAATTCTATAGATACTTCTTATAATGCCATAATAAGCGAGAATTATCCAAATTTAGTTATTACAGCTACATTTAGACCTCACAAAAGATTAATTGATGCTATAGAGTTAACTAATCATTTAAAAAATAAATATCCTAAAATAAAATTAAATGTTGTTGGTAAAATTGATAAAATTACAAAAGAAAATTTAAATAAAATTGACTGTAATAATTGCATATTTCACGGTGTAAAAGACCAGAATTATATGGACATATTATATAAAAATTCTCATATTGGAATATCAACCAGTTATCTTGATCCCTGTCCTAATTCTGTTGTTGAGATGTTATCGTGTGGTTTGCCAGTTATAACAACTACGGCGAGTGGTGCCTTCGAGCTAGTAAATCAAGCTGAGGCTTTTGGTGTATTTGAAAAATATGACTTGGAATATTTTGAACTTCAATCATCAAATAAAATTCCAAAAATTAATATTAATGAATGGTCTATAAAAATAGATAATGTTTTGGAAAATTATGAATATTTTAGAAATTTTTCAAAACATATATTTGAAAATAACTTAGATATTAATTTAATTTCTCAGAAATATATAAACTTTGCATATGAATTTAAAACCAAAAATTAGTGTAATAATGTCAGTTTATAATGGAGAGCAAACAGTTAGTTTAGCAATTGAGTCAATTTTAAAACAAACATTTAAAAATTTTGAATTTATAATCATAAATGATGGATCTACAGACTTAACAAAAAAAATTCTAAATAGATTTAATGATGAAAGAATAACAATTATAAATCAAGAAAATATTGGGCTTACAAAATCTTTGAATAAAGCCATCAAGCTTTGCAGATCATCTTTAATAGCAAGACAGGATGCTGACGAAGTTTCATATAAATCAAGATTAGAAACTCAATACAATTATTTTTTAAGTGATAGTTCTTTAGCGCTATTAGGCTCACAAGCTTTTATTATTGATGGAAAAATAAGAGAAAATACAAAAAAAATTATTAAAGAAAATTTAATTTACAAACTTAAAAGAAATAATATTTTTATTCATGGCACAGTGATGTTCAGAAAAAAATTTTTCTTAGAAATAGGAATGTATAATGAGTCTTATAAATATTCACAGGATTATGATGCTTGGTTAAGATTAGTAGTCGATCACAAAAAAAAAGCATTTGTTTCAGATGAAATAGTTTTAAAAAGAAATATTGTTAAAAATTCTATATCCAAAAATAAATTTATTTTACAGTCAATTAATGGATTTAAAATTAGATCAAATTATGTTAATATCTTTGAAAATACCGTAATTACTTTAAGGCATCTTTTGATATCTTTTTTGCCAGTAACTATGATATTTTATATTAAGAAATTTATTTTTAATAAAAATTAATAAATATGTTCTATTTAAATATTTATCATATGTTTAAAACAAATTATATCAATTTGCATAAAAAACTAAAGTATTTTAAATAATATTATAATGGTAGTTTATTGGACCCTATTTATTGTTTTATCATTTCTTTCTCTGCTAGAGACTTCTATAAAAAACAATAAACAACTATATATAATAATATGTATTATATTTACTTATATATCTGGTTTTAGATATGAAGTTGGTGGAGATTGGTCAACATATTTAAATTACTATAATTTTTTTAATAATCTAGACTTAATAGATTTTTTTCAAAATACTAATTTAATTACTCATGATATTGGGTATCTTCTTTTAAATTATATATTTAGCAAATTATCTTTATCAGTTGTTGCGGTTAATTTAATTTCTTCATTGATTTTTTGCTTTGGTCTGTTCACATACTGCTCACTTTTTGAAAGAAAGTATTTGGCATTATTAACATCTTTTCCTTATCTATACTTAGTTGTTTCAATGGGCTACACTCGACAATCTATTGCTATAGGTTTAACATTACTAGCAATAGAAAAACTCTCTAAAGAGAAAGAAAATTGGTTTCTTTTTATTTTATTTATATCTTTACTATTTCATAAATCTGCTATTATTTTGCTATTAATTTATTTTCTTAGCTTGTTTATGTCACATAATTTCTTTGTAGCGAATAAAATCAAAATTTTTTTTAGCTTTTTTTTCATAGTCGTTTCCACATTTTTTTTGAATGACTTAATTTTTGAAAAATTTTACCATTATTTTTTAACTGATTATGATTCAAAAGGCATTCTCCCAAGAATAACATTATTATTAATAGGTTTATTTCCTGCTTTAATTTTTTTAATAGTTAATAAAAATTTTAATATTAAATTAAGAAATTTTTATTTTGTATCTATCTTTTGTGTTATTTTTCTTTTTAATTTATATATATTGTTTCCACAAAATGGAGATGCTGCAATTGACAGATTGCTATTATATTTTTTATTTTTCAATATTTTTGGTTTAGCAGTTGCGCCTGATTTATTAAATTCAATAATAAATAGTTTTTTTTCAACTATACTTATAGTGTTACTAAATTTTTTAATAATTTTTGTTTGGTTAAATTATGCTATTCATTCATTTGCATGGCTGCCATATAGGAATATTTTTTATTTTTAAATTATGAAAATTTTACTTCTTTTCTCTAACAGCAATATAGGCGGAGCTGAGAGAAGTATTTCAAGAATGATTTTCAATAATATTAATGATAAAAATAAATATTATTTGGGTACAATAAGCGGTGAAGGACCATGGTGCACATGGGTTAGAGATAACGGATACGAGCCTATAATTTTAGGACAAGACAATAGTTCTTTTAAAAAATTCTTAAAATTTATAACTTTTATAAAAAAAGAAAAATTTGATGTCATTTATGTTTTTGGCCTAAGGATATCTATTTTTGTTAGATTTATTAAGTTATTTTTTAGCTTTAAATTAATACATGGAGTTAGATGGAATCCAAAAGATAATAATTTTTTAAATATTTTTTTTAAAACTACTGAATATTTATTCTCTTACTTAATAGATGGGTATATTACTAATTCAGTTGTTGCAAAAAAAACTTTAACAGATGATTGTAATATTGATAATTCTAAAGTGATCAACATCTACAATGGTATAAAGGAATATAAAAAAATTGATCTCAACTTTAATCCAGAAAATATTATTTTAATTTTAGCTAATCTTACACCAAGAAAGGGACATATTGAATTTCTTGAAGTAATTAAGAGTGTTATTAAAAAAAATCGGAATACCAAATTTATTTTATTAGGTAGAGATGAAATGAATGGTAAAGTTCAAAAAATAATTATTGAAAGTCATTTAACTAACAATGTTCATTATTTAGGATTTAAAAATAATGTAAATGAATGGTTACTCAAAAGTAAATTTATAGTTTTGCCTTCTTTGTGGGGTGAGGGCTGTCCTACATCAATTTTAGAAGCTTTTTCACTAGGAGTTCCTGCTCTTGCATATGACATTGATGGTAATCATGAATTGATTGAAAATAATTATAATGGATATTTAATTGAAAAGAATAATAAAAAAGATTTTGTTAACAAAATAAATTATTTATTAGCAAATAAAACTGAACTTGAAAAATTTAAAAAAAATACAAAAAATAATTTATCTAAAAAATTTAATTTAGACAATTGTCTTCTGCAACATGAAATTTTTTTTAAAAAAATATTTTCATATAACAAAAAAAACAATATTGATATTTTAATTATCATTAATAGTCTTGATTTAGGAGGGACTGAAAATCATATTTTTAATGTTATAAAAAATATTAATAAATCAAAAATAAAAATCGCTTTGTATGTTTTAAATTCTGGAGGTATTTTAGAAAATAAATTTAGAGATGAATATATCGAAATATTTCAAACAAACTCTGGGACGATAAAATCATTTTTTAAATTAATGAAAATTATAAAAAATTATAATCCAGTTGTTCATTGTTTCTTACCTAAATCATATATTATAGGTGGAGGTTTATCTATTTTATTTAATAAAAATCACTTACTTATGAGTAGGAGAAGTAGAAATCATTACCAAAAAAATAGATTTTTTGCAAGTAAGATTGAAAAATTTTTACATAAAAAAATAACACTTGGTCTTGCTAATTCCAAAATAGTTTATGAAGATCTTGTTTCAGAAGGCATAGATAAAAAAAGATTAAAATTAATTTATAATGGTGTGGACTCTAATGATTTTAAACCTGATACAAACATGAGAAATAAAATAAGAGACAAGTTTAATTTAAAGAATGAAGAAATAGTTATATTATGTATAGCTAATTTTTTTAAGTATAAAGGTCAAAATGATATAATTGAAGCTATAAATTTAAAAAAAGAAATTTTTTTAAACCCATTTAAGGTTATATTAATTGGCAAAGATTATGGTCGATTAGAATTACTTAAGAAAAAGGTTTCTGATTATGATCTTCAAAATAACTTTATATATTTAAATGAAAATACCGATGTTAAAAAATTATTTCCAGCTTCAGATATAGGAATTTTAGCATCTCACGAAGAAGGTTTTTCAAATTTTGTTCTTGAGTCAATGTCATCGGGGTTGGCAATGATTGCTTCAAGAGTTGGCGGTAATGAAGAGGCAATTGTACATGGTCATTCAGGATTACTATTTGAACCCAAAAATATTGAAGAATTATCTAATAATATTGAGAAACTTATTAATAATCGTAAGCTTTTAAGAAAACTTTCAGTTAATGGAAAAAAATCAATTAATAAATTGTTTAGCATAAAAAAAACTGTAACTAGTTATGAAGATTTATATTTGAGTATGTTAAAAAAATAATTTTAAATGTGTGGTTTTTGTGGATTTGTAACTTATGATAAAAGTAAGGATAATCTTAATATTCTTAAAAATATAACTGAATTAATAAAACGTAGAGGCCCTGACTCAAAAGGTTATTTTATCGATAATTCAAAACGAATATATTTAGGGCATCGTAGACTTTCAATACTTGATTTATCATCTAAAGGTAATCAACCTATGCTCGACCCTGCAAAAAACTATATTTTGGGATTTAATGGTGAGATTTATAATCATTTAGAGTTAAGAAAATTATTTTTTGAAAACTATAATTGGAATGGCATGTCTGACACTGAAACTCTCTTAATGCTTTTAATAAAGATAGGAGTAAAAAAAACATTAGAAAAAATAGAAGGTATGTTCTCCTTTATTTTTTTTGATTTAAAAAATAAAATTTTTTATATTGCTAGAGACAGGTTTGGTGAAAAACCTCTATATTATGGATGGTCTAAAAATAATTTTCTTTTTTCCTCAGAACTAAAATCTATAATTAAAAATCCTCATTTTGAAAAAATTATTGATCCTAATGTTTTGAATTTATACTTAAATTTAAATTATGTTCCAACCCCTTATTCTATATATAAACATATTTATAAATT
>MDSV01107594.1_pt1 | contig 32542 bp, 32 predicted proteins | sample 810851 | NCBI WGS metagenome assembly MDSV01 (sample SAMN05326640, study PRJNA326480) | marine metagenome | isolation source: seawater | place: Atlantic Ocean: North East | collected 2012 | reverse complement strand
TCATTTTCTATTTTCTTGAAATAATTCACACTTTAAAAATATTTAAAATTTAACATTTTAAGCATTGAATTAAGTACTAATTACATGTAATTTTAAATTGATGTTTGCACTTATAGATTGTAACAATTTTTATGTCTCATGTGAAAGAGTTTTTAATCCAAGTCTTGAAAAAAAGCCTGTAGTTGTGTTATCAAATAACGATGGTTGTGCAATATCAAGAAGTAATGAAGCAAAAGCATTAGGGATACCTATGGGAGCTCCAGCATTTAAATTTGAAAAAATATTCGAAGAACATAATGTAAAAGTATTTTCTTCAAATTTTCCACTTTATGGAGATATGAGCTCTAGAGTCATGAGTATTTTATCAAAATTTACCCCAAATATTGAAATTTATAGCATAGACGAAGCTTTTTTAAAATTTGAAGGTTTTGATAAATATGATCTAAAGTCCTACTGTGAAAATATAAAAGACATGGTCCTAAAATGGACAGGAATACCCATCAGTATTGGAATTGCACCAACAAAAGCACTAGCAAAAGTTTCCAATCGAATTGCTAAAAAATTTCCAAATAAAACAAAAGGAGTTTATTTGATAAATTCAGAAGAAAAGAGGATTAAAGCTTTAAAATGGTTAAAAATTAGAGATGTATGGGGAATAGGTTTTAGACATTCAGAAAGATTAAGAAACATTAACATAACTTCAGCCTATAATTTTATAAATCTTGAAGATAATTGGGTAAGAAGAAATATGAGTGTAGTAGGTTTAAGGTTAAAAAAAGAGCTTGAAGGTAAGTCTGTATTAGAGTTAGAAGAAATACGCTCACCAAAAAAAGCTATTGCAACAACAAGGAGTTTTGAAAGCACAATTACTGATTATGAAAAAATAAAAGAGAGAATATCAACATTTGCTGTTTGTTGTGCTGAGAAACTAAGAGCCCAAAACAGTAATTGTAACTCTGTATATATATTTATCAGAAGTAATAAATTTCAAAAAAACAAAATACAATATAGAAACGGAATAATGATGACTATTCCGTTTTCTACAAATTCTAATATGATAATTAGTAAATATGCAGTTGAAGGGCTCAAAAAAATATTTAAACAAGGGATTGATTATAAAAAGGCTGGAACTATAGTGATGGGATTAGATTCATCTGAAAATTATCAACTTAACTTGTTTGAAAACGAAAACCCTAAACATAAAAACTTAATGAAGACCATCGATTTTATTCAAAAAAAAGAAGGACAAAGTAAAATAAAACTTGCTTCTCAAGATTTAAGAAAAAGATGGAAAATGAAACAAGAAAAATTAAGTCCAAACTATACATGTAAAGTAAATGATATTATAAAAGTGAAATGAAAAAAGAAAAGCTTACATTTTTAAAACCAAAAAAAGGAGATTCATTAGGTCAATGGCTGGTAGAACAAGGAATTTCAGCAGGATTTCCATCACCGGCAGATGATTTTAAAGAAGTTAGAATAAGTCTTGACAATGAGTTAGTAAAAAATAAAGAAGCAACTTTTTATGCAAGAGTTAGTGGAGATTCAATGATTGGTGCAGGGCTAGACGATGGAGATTTAATAGTAATAGACAGATCTTTAAGTCCAGAAAATGGGAAAATAGCAGTTTGTTTTATTGATGGTGAATTTACAGTAAAAAGAATAAAGAAAGAAAAAGATAAGTTCTATTTAATGCCAGAAAATAAAAAATATAAAGCTATTGAACTGAATGAAGATAATGAATTAATTGTCTGGGGAGTTGTTGAGTATGTAATTAAAAAAGTTTAATTCAAATGTGCTGGTTTACTAGGCAAATTTTTAAAAAACTTATTAACGATGTTAAGTTTAGGAAGAATAATTACCAATGCAGTGATTAAAATTAATTTTAAGTCAACTAAAAAAGATTGATTTTTAAGATACCATAATTCAAGCTCTGTTTTGTAGGGTGCAATTTTTTCTTTGTAAAAAACATGTTTATCTCCATTATAATTTGATATCCATTTCTCTTCATCTCGAAAAACAATGGATCCAATTCCGGTTATACCGGGTTTAGATTTGTAAATTTCATCTCTTATAATTTCTGGAAACTTTTCAAAATCTACTTTCATTTGAGGTCTTGGTCCAACAATTGACATCTCACCTTTCAAAACATTAATAATTTGAGGAAGTTCATTTATTTTTGTTTTTCTTAAAAAATTTCCGAATGGTAGAACTCTAGGATCATTTCTAACAGTGATACTACCTGATCCAATGTTTGGGCTATTTTTTAGCATGGTTGCAAATTTTATTATAAAAAATTTAGAATTATGAAAACCTAATCTTTCTTGAAGATAAAACACTTCTCCTTCTCCTGTAAAACGTAAAATAATTATACATAAAATTAAAAGAGGTGATAAAACAATTAATGCAATGAGTGAAATAAATAAATCTAATAATCTTTTTAAAAAAAAATTCATTATTTGTAATGTTTATGTGGGCCAGTAAAATATCTCACGCTATTTTCTCTGTAAAATTTCGAATACCAATCTAAAGAATTATGTAAAGCTTTTTTCCAGCTTATTGTTGGATTAAAATTAAACATCTTTCTAGCTTTTGATAAATCAGGACATCTTCTTGAGACTGAACCAGGATAAGTTGGAGCATATACATAACTTCCAGAATATCCAAAGTATTTGCCAGTTTCTTTAACTAATTCTTCAATTGTTATTTCTATATCGTTTCCTATGTGGAAAATATCATTTTTAGCTTCATCACATTCCATAGCCTGAATAGTACCCAAAGCTCCGTCATATATATCACAAAATGATCTTGTTTGATCAGCACCATATATTTTAAACGGAGTTTCATTATCAATGAATCTTTCCACTAAATGCGGAATTACATGTTTAAAACCCATATTAGGTCCAATAACATTATTATATCTAATGATTTTACAATTAAAATTAAATATTCTACTGTAGTTTAGAAAGCCTGATTCTCCAAGCATTTTGGTGACTGCATATGTGAATCTAGGATGGTCGATTGGGTCAATACATAAAGGAATATTCTCGGGCGTAGGGACTTTATATCCAAATTTATCAATTGTCCCAGAATAACATTCACTTGTTGATGTAAATAAGACATTTTTTACATTAACTCTCTTAATCCACTCAAGAGAATTATATATAAGTGCAGTATTTACCCGAATAATTTCGTGGGGAATCTCCAATGTATTATCAACACCTATCATTGAAGCAAGCATGTAAAAATCATCATAAGATTCGGCCAATAAATTAAAGCTTTCATATTTAGTGAAATCAGATTTTACCACTTTAATTTTATTTTTATTAACAAAATCATTAAACATTTGATCATCTTGATTTTTATGAAAATCATCAGCTATTGTCAGATCATAGTTTTTTCTTTTTGCTAATATTTTTGCTATTTGAGATCCAATGAATCCTCCACCTCCTAATATTAATACTTTTCTTTTCATGACTATTATATATCTCCTCTTCCGAGAACTTTTACTTTATTTTTTTTATTCATTTCTATAATATCTTTTGTTTCCAAAATTCCCAAAGTATCTAATATCATAACATTAGACATTTTACAAATTTTAGTAATTACTTTTGAATTTTTATATTGACTATGTGCAGCAGAAAAAACAATTATATCCCAAATCATATCAAGTTTTTCATCTAAATCTTGAGATACTTTAATATTAATTTCTTCCCAATATTTTACATATGGATCGTGAGTATCAACTACAGCATTATAATCAATACAATTTAAATAAAATGGTTCAACTGGTGAATATCTAGTATCTCCAACATCACTTCTATATGAAACTCCTAACAACAATATTTTTTTATCATTTAATGAATCTAAATCAAAAGCTTTAATCATAAAATCAAATGCATAATGAGGCATCTTATCATTAATTTTTACACCTTTCTCACTTTGCTTTAAGCTATCTTTACTGTTAAAATGATTTATTTTCGCCCACGAAGCTAAGAGAGGGTCCTTAGTTAAACAATACCCTCCAACTCCGATTCCTGGAAACATTAAATTAGAATGTGTTGGTCTCATTCTTATAGCATCAACAATTTCATACAAGTTAACTCCAGCTTCTTCAGCATATCTTGACCATTCAACTACAAATGCAATATTCATTGCTCTATATGAATTTTCAAGTACTTTAGCCATCTCAGTAGCATTTGTGTTTACTAACCTAGTTAAAGGATATTTTTTAGTTGAAATTATAGTTTTTAAAAACTTTTCAGTCTCAATTGCTGATTCATTATTAATTCCTGAATAAACTCTATAAAAGTTTTTAATTGAATCAACATAATTAGGCCCAGGCATTACTCTTTCATAAGAATGACCTATTTTAATTTTATTTGTAGAAAAATTTCGTTTTTTAAATTCATTTTCAATAGATGGTTTAACTACTTTTGAACAAGTTCCAGGTGGAACTGTGGTTTCAACAAGAATTAAAGCGTCATCTTTACAATATTTTCCAATTGTCGAAATTGCTTTTTTGAATGGGTTTAAATCTACATCATAAGAAATCAAATCACCTATTTTATTTGATTTTTTATTAACATCTAAATTAATATCCACAATAATAATTTCAGCAAATGAATACGCAATAGGGTCATGAGTTGCTAAAAAATTACCCATTTTTAAAGTATTTTCATAATATTCTTGAACTTTAGGATCAGAAGATTTAACAGGGAAATTACCTTCATTGATTGAGGCAATTTTCCAATAGTTGTATTCATCTCCTAAATCAACACCTATAACTGCGTATTCATTATTATTGGAGTTTGCGCATACAACAGACATAACTGCGCCTACAAAACCAAGTCCTTGTACTGCTACTACTTTCTTGTCTTTATTTTTGGTTAAAAAAGCTTCTATATTTTCTTTATCATCTAACATTGTTGGAACATTATATTCAATGCCAGTTGTTGGATTTATTGACTTTTTAATCATTCTTAAATATTTTATCAAGTTTATTTATTAGTAGTTCCATATCAAATTGATTTAAATAGTACTTTCTGGCATTTTCACCAAGTTCCTTTTTCTTTTTTGAATCAAGATTAAGAAATTTTAATATTATTTTAGATAACATTTCTGAATCTTCTGCGTTTGCTACAAAACCAGATTGAGATTCGACTATACAGGATGCTCCTTCACCAGATAATGAAGCAATTATTGGTTTACCACTAGCCAAATAAGATTGTATTTTATTGGGAATTGTCATTGAAAAAATAGGCTCATCCTTTAATGACACTACCAATGCATCAGCGCAGCTAAAGAATCTTGGCATCATTTTACTTGGAAAAGAACCTAAAAAAATAAAATCATCAGATAATTTTAATGCCTCACATTTTTTCATTGCATAATCTTTTTTTCTGCCATCACCTAAAATAATCCAAGATAATTTAAATCCTTTGTTTTTAACTTTATATGCTGCATCAATAAGAGTATCAAAGCTTTGAGCTTCACCAATGTTACCTGCAAACAATAACTTAAAGCCCTTTGGTAAAGTTTTATCTATCTCAATGTCTTTTATCATTGGTTTATAAAAATTTTCTGTAGAATTAGGGAAATAAATTATTTTTTTATCATCAATACCCATTTCAAGAATTTTTTCAATAAAAGACTTTGATTGAACAAGAATTTTTTCACATCTCAGGTATGTTTTTTTAACAAAAAAAGAGACAATATTCAATAAAATTTTACTTTTAATACCACCAGCTGCAGATAGTGTTTCAGGCCATATATCTTGAACCCAGAAATAAATTTTAGCATTGTATCTATACTTTAAAAATAAAGCAGGGATTGCTACCGTAAAAGGCGACGGTTGATAAACAAAAATTTTATCAAATTTTTCATTAATAAAAAAAGATCTTATTGTGCCAAAAAACCCAAAGGAAATCCAGTTTATAATTAAATTTATTGAGGAACCTTTTCCTCTGGTAAATACAGGAGCTCTATATATTTTAATATTATTCCATATTTCTAAATTTTTATTAAAAAAAGTATAACCTTTTTTAAATGAACCTACCGGATAATTCGGTTTTCCTGTTAAAACAGATACTTCATAGCCCTTTTTAATTAACTCTTGACATATGGCATTTATTTTAAAATTTTCAGGCCAAAAATAATGAGATACAATTAACACTTTACTCACTGAAATATAATTTTTGATATAATTTTTTATTTTTATTTATATCAATTATCATCTCCTCAATCATTTTATCATAATTTGATATCTCAAAATCTATTTTTTTTCTTGTATCAATAAAAGACTTGTCTGTCTTAATTTTTTCATCGGGGATAATATTAATTTTTTTATTTGTATGTTTTTTAAAAAGACTTAATAAATCGTATTTAGATATTTTTTTTCCATTTGTTAAATTATAAATACCACTAATTTTATTAATAATAGCCCACTCAACTCCTTTGGCTAAAACGATGGTAGTGACACCAGACCAAAAAGCCTTTTTATATCCTTTTATTTCTCCACTTTGCTTCATGAACCAATGAAAAAGTTCATCGCCATCCTTGATTTGTGGACCTACTACTGAAGTTCTTATTGTAAGTGCATCTTTTTTATTTATTTCACCTAAAGATTTAGTTTTAGCATAATTTGATAGACCATCTGGCAAATCACATTCTTTGTAACTAGAAATTGAATTTCCTGAAAAAACACAATCTGTTGAGATGTGAATTAGTCTAAAATTAAATTTTTTAGAAATTTTATGTAGATGATTTGGTAAAAGAGCATTTAAAATTATAGATTCATATTTAAGTGTATTCGAATCTTCAATCAAGAGCCCAACACAATTTACAATAAAGTCCGGTTTAAGATTTTTAATAAATGTTTCTAATTTATAAAAATTGGTTAAATCAATTAGTTGAGTATCAGCATTTACTTTTGTTGTTTTTGAAACAGAGTATACACGAAATTTTTTATTTTTTTTTAAATTATAAAATACCTTATGACCTATTAAACCAGATGCACCTAAAACAACTATTTTATCTATTTTTTCCACACAGTTCTGTTAACATAGTCAATATAGCTTACCACAGCTCTAGAAACTTTAATTGAAAAATTATCAACATCATAATCACTAACTAACTTTGTAATTCTTGACTTTGATTTACTCTGTTCAACTACAATATTTATCGATTGAATTATTCTATCTTTTTTTAACCCTGACATAATTAAAACTCCTTCATCAAATCCTTCTGGTCTTTCATGAGCTTGTCTTATAGTTATCGCAGGAACATTTAAAATAGAGGATTCCTCAGTAATTGTACCACTATCTGAAATAACACAGTACGCATTTTTTTGCATTTTATTATAATCAAAAAAACCCATAGGTTTAAGAAATTTTATATTTTCATTTAAATCAGTTCTATTTAATTTTTCCAATTTTATTCTAGTCCTTGGATGGGTTGAAACAATAACTGGATAATTATATTGTTCAGCTATAGCATTTAAGGAATCTAATAAATCATTGAAATTTTCAGGCGAATCTACATTCTCTTCTCTATGGCAACTAACAATAAAAAATTCATTTTTTTTGAGACCCAACTCAATCAAAACATTTGATTGATCTATATCATTTTGATGATAATCTAAAATTTCTTTCATAGGTGAACCTACTTTAATAATTGTTTCAGGTTTTATACCTTCAGAAATTAAATATTTTCTAGCATGTTCTGTTAAGGGAAAATTGATATCACTTAAGTGATCTAATACTTTTCTGTTCAATTCCTCAGGAACACGTTGATCAAAACATCTATTACCTGCCTCAAAGTGAAAAACTGGTATTTTTCTCCTTTTTGCTGACATTACAGATAAACAACTATTTGTGTCACCATAAAGTAAAACAGCATCAGGACTCTCCTTTTGCATAATTTTATCTGATTTAGAAATAATATTTCCAATTGTATCTGCAAGAGAATCACCTGCTACATCCAAAAAATAATCTGGTTTTTTTACACCCAAATTTTCAAAAAATATTTCATTTAATTCATAGTCATAATTTTGCCCTGTATGGACCAATATATGATTAGTAAATTTTTCTAATTCACTCATCAGCCTACTCATTTTAATTATTTCGGGCCTAGTGCCAACAATTGTCATTATTTTCATATTCTTATAATTTAAGTTGTTTTTTAATATAATCGATTTCTAAAAGTTTATTTTTTATTTCATCAATTTTAAGTCTGTAAGTGTTGTGAGAATTATATTCATCAAAATCTTCGACTAATACTCCATCATCATAATATTTATTATAATTCAAATCTCTTGAATCAATAGGAACTTTATAGTAATTTCCTAAATCTTCAGCCTTACTCATTTCTTCCTTTGTACATAAAGTTTCATATAACTTTTCACCGTGCCTTGTTCCAATAATTTCAGTTTCAACATCACTGGAAAATAATTTTTTCATTGCAATTGACAAATCTTCAATAGTTGATGCGGGAGATTTTTGAACAAACAAATCTCCTTGCTTTCCATTTTTAAATGCAAAGAAAACTAATTCAACGGCTTCGTCCAGTGACATTAAAAATCTAGTCATTTTTGGATTTGTAATTGTCAAAGGTTTATTGTTTTTAATCTGTTCTGTAAAATGCGGTATCACTGAACCTCTCGATGCCATTACATTTCCATATCTTGTCACACAAATAATTGTATTATGTTCGACTTTCCTAGACCACGAAAGCGCCACTTTTTCCATCATAGCTTTACTTATACCCATAGCATTGATAGGATAAGCAGCTTTATCTGTACTAAGGCATATAATTTTTTTAATATTATTATTTACAGCAGCTCTAATAACATTGTCTGTTCCAATTATATTTGTATATGTCGCTTCCATTGGAAAAAATTCACACGATGGAACTTGCTTTAATGCAGCTGCTTGAAATACAAAATCAACATTCTTGCAGGCATTATTAATAGAATCATAATTTCTCACATCACCAATGAAAAATTTTAACTTTGGATTATTAAATTTTGTTCGCATATCATGCTGTTTTTTTTCATCTCTTGAAAAAATTCTTATTTCTTTATATTCAGAGTCAATTAACCTATTTAAAACAGCATTACCAAACGATCCTGTTCCACCTGTTATTAATATTGTTTTGTTATTAAACATAATTTTATTGATTTAAATATTTTTTATACCACTTAATACTTGATTTTAATCCTGATTCTAATGAGTTTTTTGGTTTCCAACCAAAGTACTCATGAACCTTTTTATATGACATATGTTGGTGAAAAATTTCTCCAACAGTCTTTTTTCCATCCATTTCAGCGATTATTCTGTTAAGTTCAGATTTATTACCCAAGAGATTGTAAATAAGTTTAACTAGTGATTTTATATCAATGGGCGAATTACTTCCTGCATTAAAAATTTCACCACTTAAGTTTGGTTTTTTTGAAAGATGTTCTGAAATAGTTATATACAAGTCTGATACATCTTCAACAAATAAAAAATCTCTAACCATGAGGCCATTACTTCTTGGAATTAATTTAGTATAGCCCAAAGCACCCCTAATTGAATCTGGGACTATTGCTGAAAAATTAAGTTGTCCTGGACCATATATATTAGCAAATCTTGTAATTATTATTGGGAGCCCATATTCATCAATTGAATAAGATTTTGAAATCATATCTGCACAAGCTTTTGATGTATCATAGGGATATTTTGGAATTAAGGGGTAGCTCTCTTCATATGGCATTTTCTCTACTGGATATTCTCCATATGCTTTATCACTTGAGGCAACAATAATTGACTTTATTTGATGTCCAGCATCTTTAGCTCTTTTGCAAGCCTCTAATAAATTATAGGTTCCCCTTACATTTGTTTCAAATGTCAAATAAGGATTTTTAATAGCAACTCCAACTTCAACTTGTGCTGCCAAATGGAAAATATATTCTATATTATTTTCAGTTATTAAATCATACATAAAATTAACTTGACTCAAATCCCCTTTTATCAATCTAATTTTTTTATCTAATTTTTCAAAAGTGAGAAAACAAGTAGGATTTTCATTTCTAACAATCCCAAATATATTGGCTCCAAGATCATTTAGTTGTTTTGCTAAATTTCCCCCTACAAATCCAGTAACACCTGTAATTAAAATATTTTTATTGTACATAATATTATTCATTTCTAATTTATTTTAATTTTTTTAATATTTTTTTCGGCTATTTTAAGTTCTACTACATTATTAACTGTAAAATGTTCTCCTTCATGTACATAAGCTTTTAATAATTTACTATTTCCACAAAAAGTTAGGAAATCTCCATAATTATCATAATCATCTAAATAGCTAAATAATTCTTTTCTTAAAATAAAGTAGCCAATATTAATATACTTGTCTAATCTAGGCTTTTCTTTAAATCCTGTTATGTCATTTTTTTCATTAATTTCTACTACACCAAAGTTAGTTCGCAATGGCCAAACAGTTAATACGCTATATTTTTTATTTTTTTGACTAAAAGACAATAATTCATCAATGTTAACATCTGAGATAGTATCACCATATAAAATCAAAACATCTTCTTGAGGTTTGGTTTTTACAATAGATTTGATTCTTTCAATTATATCAACATCACCGTGGTCAAAAAAACTTATATCATGATCTAAAAATTCTTCTTTAAAATAGTTCACAATTACTGAAGATTTATAACCAATTGCTAAATTAATTTTAGTAATTCCAAATTTTTTTAATTGTTTTATTATATACCATAAAATTGGCTTTTTATTAACTAAGACCATTGGCTTAGGTACATTAGTTGTTAAGGGTTTTAGTCTTGTACCCTTACCACCTGCTAATATTATAACATTCATTAGTTCAATAATTTATTTATAAATTGTTTTGGGTTTAAAATTTTATTAGTAGGAATATTAATACCTATCGTTCTCGTCAAAGCTTTGAAAATTGAAACAGATGAATACGGGTTAAAGTAGTCGTCTGGCTTAATTAAATCCCATGCATAATCTAAGTCAGCAGAAATAATTTTCATATTGTATCTTTTTGCTTCAACTAAAGGAAGACCATAAGCTTCAAATAATGAGGGATATATTAAGTTTTCAACCTTCTCAAAATAAGACAGTAATGTAGTTCTCGTGATATTCTCTAACAAAACAACATTTAATTTATTTTTTTTAATTAGTTTTTTTATTTGGCTAGTAATTTTGTCGTCTTGAGACCCTAAAGTAATAAACAAAGTATATTCATTAGTATAATTATTTAAAATACTAAAAGCTTTTATAAGTCTTAAATGGTTTTTATAAGGCAGAGTTGATGCAACATATAAAAAAGAATTTTTTATTTTTTTTATTTTTTTTGGTTGAATACTATCAAAATCATCAAATGGAAGAATATAAATATTTGATTTTATATTCGATTTAACACATAAATCTTTCATAGTTTGCGTTTGAACAATAATATCATCAACATTTTTTATAAATAATTTAAAATAAAGCTTCTCTAGAAAAATTTTAAATCTGATTTTTAAATCTAATTTTTTTACATATCTAGGGGAGTCAACATAGAATCTGTTTGAAAGCAATAAAGTTGACTGACAATTTGTGAAATTAATTAGTGGAGGCAAATTCCCTAAATAAATTATTTTATCCCCTTCAGAATATTTTGAATTAATTTTTTTTGAAATCATAACTCTTTCAAAAAAAGATTTAATTGATATGTAGGTAATATTATTTTTCAAAAAATTTTTTTGTAATAGAAATCTAGAATCATGATAAATTATAAAATGTGCATTACCAATATGTTTAATCCCTTTGATGAAACCTAACATTAGTGTTTTTCCACCACCTGAATGAAGATTACTTGCGTTAACCCAGACTTTTCTCATTTCTATAAATATTGAAATTGATAATTAATAAAATAATTAATAAAAAAAGATATGAAGATGTAAATATTGAACCTATTACAAAGATAGCTAAAGTTGATGTTTCATTATTATTTAATTTATAGTTAATTCCAGAAAAAAATAATTTAATAATCTTGTAAAATATAAAAACGCCAAAAATTCCAATGTCAACAATAAGCGTATAAATTAAGAACCTAGAATTAATTGATTTAATATCTAAAAGAAAAGTTTCGTTAACTACACTCAGAATAACATCAGATGAGGAACCTAAACCATTTCCTATCAATAAAGTTAACATACCAACTGATGAATTAATACTATTTATTAAATAATTTATTAAACTTACATCTCCTAATTGACCAATTAATTCCTTATCAAAAGACTCTGAATCGACTACATTAAGTTTAGAAAAATCTACTAACCTTGGAACAATTTCAAATATTAAATCTATGTAAGGAATGATTAGAAAAATAAATATTACACTGAGTACAGTTATTGCAAAAAAGGACCTCCTTAGAATTAAGAAAAAAATTGACAATAATAAAACAATGAAAAAAGTTGATGATTGTGTTAGTAATCCAATTAAAACAATAAAACACCAATCCAAAATAGATAATTTAATATTTCTAATGTATTTATAAAAAAATATTATTGGAATAATAAAACATGCCAAATCTCTAGGTTCACCAAAAAAAGAATTTGGTCTCAGCGAATTAATTCCAAAAATTTCACCTTGATTTTCTGGGGCATATTCATTTATGTTTTCAAAACTTAAATTGATTCCAAAGTAAAAAAGGATAAATTGTATAAGTGAATAAAATATGAGTAAGTACCAAATTTTGGATATTAAAGAGATTCTATTTGAGAAATAATAAAAATAATATTTATCATCATTAGTGTGAAGTTTTTTTATATGAGAATATCCCATAAAAAAAACACAAAATATCAAAATAAAAGATAAAATATTTAAAAAAGCTCTCAATGAAAAATTTGAGCTAGATGCAAAATTTATGAAAGTTGTAAAAAATATAAAGCAGAAGAAAAAAATTGACCATCTCTGGAATTTAATATTTGAATAAGTTCTATTTAAAAAATAACTTTTAAAATACAACAATACATATAGTGATGAAAATATTTTAAAAAAAGACAACTCAATTCCTCCAAGAATTTTAAATGAAAAAAACTTAAGCGGATAAAAAAATATAGCTAATAATAGAAGATTTAAACTTAATTTATTCACTATGTTGAACTAATTTTCTTTTTTAACCATTAAATAATTTGTCATTAAAATATTTACTTATTTATAATAACAAATTATTTATTTGAAATCATAATAAAATCTAATCAAACAAATCCATTGAGAGAGGACTTAAAGGATCAATATCTTTAATTAATTTTTTTCCAACTAGGTCAAAGAATTTAGTTGCTGAAACACCCATATTGGGCCTTAACACAACTATATCTTTTTGGCTAACAATTTCTCCTTTATTCATTTTGCGATTGAAATAACAAGCTCTTCTGAACTCTTCAATTCTTTGAGGAGTTTCAATTTCTTTGATTGGCTCAACTGCTAATTGTCCATTAAGGATATTAATCTTATTGATTTTATTTTTGAAAATTATTAATTCATCTTTGGTTAAAGATATGTGATGATCTCTAAAATCCCTTGATTTATCAAATGTAAAATGAAATTCAAAAATATTTACACCCATGGATTTTGCAGAAAGCATTGCTTCATAACCAATAGTATGATCACTATATCCAATATTCAAATCTGGAAAATAGTTTTGTAAAACTTTTATTGAATAAAGATTTGCATACTTGTCTTTAGGGTCACCATACATAGCTACGCAATGCATTATACATAACATATCTTTAGATTTGTAAATACTATTTATATTTTGAATAAATGATACAGCATCAGCAACCTCAGTTAAAGTTGCCATTGCAGTACTAATTATAATTGGCTTATTTGTTAGTGCAAATTCACGTAGATACATGTAATTAGTTAAATCTCCACTCCCCACTTTGATAAATGGCATTTCAAATAAGATTTCTTTGAAATTTTTAATATCCCAAATACTTGATAAAAAATCAACATCACAATCTGTTGCTTTATCTTTTAATAATTTCCATTCATGGTGTTTTAGTGTAAATTTATCAAAATGATCAAATCTATCTTTGTCAATCTCAGGATTTACAAGTCCTTTTGCAGAATAACTTTGAAATTTTACTGCATTAGCTCCAGCAAAAGCGGCATCACTAATCATATTTAAAGCCCAATCAATGTTGCCTTCATGATTTCCTCCTATCTCTGCAATCAAATAATCAGTTGTAACTGGAAGTTTCATTAATTTTAATTTTAAAAATAAATAATCTATTTTTCAATTGAAATCTAAAAAAATTTATCTTTCAATTGAGTCTTCTTTTGAAATAGGTATTGGAGATATCACGCCAGAGACAATTTTTTTTGTCTTTAATAATTTAGAATATCTAATCAAAGTAAAACCTCTTACTTTTCTGTATAAAATTTGTCTTTCATGTTTTACAAAATCGTTTTCTCTAACAGGATAAAGAGAATCACCAAGAAATTTATAATATCTATCATTAGTTTCAACAGTTGCTATAATACAATCTAAGTGTTCAAAAAGAGAAACTAAAAATCTCATTTGTTGAAAATAGTGAAATTTTATATTAGGAGTATTTAAATCTCTAATAAAAAGAAAATCTGGTTTAGGATAATCTTTGTAAAAAAAATCTAAATCTTCTAAGATAGATTGACTAAAGTTTTGCAAATCAAACTCAGCATTATATTTTCTATCAATAAATTTAATTTTATCTCTGTGTTGCTGAATGTTTATCTTAAAAGAACACCATATTATTATATTTCTAAATACATTAGATTTTACTAGCTCATCTAAAGTTTTATTAAATATTTTTTCATCAAACTCATTTTCAATAATTGGTATGAAACAATCAATAATAGGCACTACCAAACTACTATTTTTAAGGATTTTATTGGATATACTAGACCTTACTCTGTAAAGTGAGGATAAATTACTCGAGAGACTAGTATCATGAATTCTGTAAAAGAATAAAGGTTCATTAATATTTATAATTTTATATTTTTTAATTAAAAAATTAATCCACATATAATATCCATCCTGTCTATCAAATTGCTCATCATATCCTCCTATATCTTTCAATGATGATAGTCTAAATAGAGTACATGCACCATGTGCTGGAAATGATGGTAAGCTTACATGAGTGTCAAAGTTTATATGCTTAACTCTATTTAATAAATCCCCATTTTTGGAAACTTCAAAGTATTCTGGGTAAGTAAGATCTGCATTGTTTTTAATAGATGCCTTAACTAACAATTCAATAGCATCTTTTCGTAAATAATCATCGGCATCTAATCTAACAATAAATTCACCTGTTGCCATTTTTATAGCAACATTACATGCAGAAATTAAATCAGATTTTTCTCTATATACTACTTTGGTGTTATTGATCTTAGAAATTGAATTTAAAAGTTTTTTTGATGGTTCAGAGGAGTTATTATCAATTATAATCAGTTCAATATTTTTATAAGATTGATATAAAACACTGTAATAGCATTGTAATAGATAATTTTCATAATTATGATTGACTATGTATACAGTAACTTTTTTACTTATCATTTTTAAGAAAGTTAAAAATCATTTTAAAAGCAGCTATTTGTGCTTTAGATTCAGAGTCAGTACTCAGTCCTGCTATGTGAGGTGTTATAATTAAATTATTGTTCTTACTCGCATATTGAACTAACAAGTTGTCATCAATTTTATCGCTGTTTTCATTTCTAATAACATCTACACCTGCTGCTTTTATTTTACCACTTTGTAATGCATCAACTAAATCCTGTTCAACAATAATCTCTCCTCTTGATGTGTTTATAAAGTATGAGTTATCTTTCATATTTTTTATAAAATCAAAATTAACCATATCAATAGTATCTTCTGCTACATGAACACAGATAAACACTGCATCACAAATACTCAACATTTTATTCAAATCTTTAAATTTTTTATAAGTTTCATCATTTACATATGGATCAAAATAATTTATGTCAGCGCCCATAGAATTCAAATATCTAGCAACATTGCCACCAATTCTGCCTAAACCTACAATACCAATGGATAAGCAAGAGACTTCTCTACCTCTAATCTGATTCTCATTTACCCTCCATAAATTATTACTGATATTTTCCATGGCTTTAGGAAAATTTCTTATAACATTTAAAAACAGGGCTAAAGTAAATTCAGATGAAGCAGTAATAGTTTGTGTAACATTTGTATCTCTTAATGTTTTAACTGTAATATTATTTTTTTTACAATAATCATTGTCTATGTGCGTAGAACCAGTTGAGGGTGTTACTATAATTTTTAGATCTTTAAACGAAGATAATATTTCACCTGAAACAAAATATTCTGGGCAAGGATTTACCATCCAAGCTACTATCTTATCTTTATTAAAATTTATTACTGAATCATAATCCTTTAGTGGATTTATGATTAATTCCTCATTTTTAAATTCTTTTAATTTATTTTTATCAATAAAGTTTAATGGCGCTGAAACTAATATTTTCATAATATTTTATATTTAATGTTATTTGATTTAAAAAAGTTTTCTAATACAGGAATTCTACCTGGAAACGGATCATTATTTTCTTGTGATATTATGTAGTTATCATTCGAATTGGGATTAAGTATGACTCTTGTTAAGAAAGCTGTTGAAGGCATTCCAATCCATGTAGAATCTGAAATAGAATTAAAATAAAATTCGATTGGTAATTTTTGATCTAGTATGGTAAAGTCAATATTTAATTTTTTTATGATATTGGTTAATTGTATTAAATCCTCTCTTGGGTGTGGTTTAAAGTAAAAATGTCTGCTAGGATCAACATTTTCAATTAAGTTTTTTAAATACTTTAGGAATTCTTTTTTACTTAATCTTTTATATTTTAGTACAGGTGAGGTAAGAATTATATTTCCTGAAATTTTAAAATTATTAATGTTTTCATCTGAAATTAATTTATTTAAAAATTTAAACTCCTTAACAGTACTAATTATTTCTGGATTATCATGGGCATGATGGTGGTTATTTGTAAAAATTGTTACAAATGTTTTTATTTTTTTATTAGATCCTAAAGTGTATAAAGATAGATTAACATTGAATCTTCTGAATAAAAAATTATATATAGCCTTTGGAATTCTTCTATGAATTTTAGGCATTGAAGATTTATACAAACTTCCAATACCATCATCTAACAAAAAAATATTTTTCCAACTAATCTTAAATTCAGACCTTATGTATTCGAAAAAAAAATGAGTATCATAAAATGTAACAAGCCTATCTATTTTTGTTTCTTGTAAAGAAATTATCTTTGAGTTTTTTGAAATATTTTCAACATTAAAGAAATTTAAGCTTGTCAAATCTATATGTGTGATTTTGAATTTATTTTTAAAGAATTTAAAATAAATGCTTTCTTTATTTCCTAACCATAATATTTCTGAAATTTCCTTTCCCTCTTTCTTTAATGAAAATGAACAAGCCTGAATTAAATGAAAATCACTTTCTGCTAAGATTAAATTAAAGTTCAAAATAATCTATAATAATTTATTCAAAATCTTCTAATACAAAACCTCTTCCCAATTTTTCTATTTTAGGAATAACCCATTTCTTGGATTCTTCATCAACAAAATAGAAAGGGTCATTGTTTAGTTTATTAATCCAGTAATCCGAAACCTCTTTAACAGAAAATAGCATGATATAATTCACGTCATTAAATATCTTGAATTCATGTATAAGATTATCATTAAGTAAATCTAAATATATTTTCTTCCAATCATATCCAACTTTAATTTTCATAGGACTAACATGATAATCTAAAAAGATTTTTTTTGTTTTATTATTATTAATAACTATTCCTGAAAATATTTTTGAATATCTGTATAATAGTTTTTTTGAGGTTTTCTCAACATAATGCAGAAGTGTAGAGGCACTGAATTTAGATCCATAATGACATTGGAGAGAATTAGTTTTATATAAATAATGAAACTCGGATCCATATGAAAAAGGATCTATTTTCACTTCTGATTGAATCTTTTTAATTGGATATTTACCGTTCCCGCAAAAGTTAAAAACTGGAGTGGTTGTTCTCCAATCACAAACAGTCCTAAAGTAATCATTTAATACACCTACTTGAGATTTATCAAGTTTTGTGTCATAAACTCCTGACTTAGTAAAATCATAGTTAAATGTTGGCATCCAAATATTAAAACCAGAAAATATATCAAATATATTTCTCAGGTGTTTATCTAAAAGATCAAATTTTGAGCTGAATTCAAATAAAAATAAATTTTTAATATCTGAATGAATTAAAACATTGTTTTCACCTATTTTTTTAGCAATTGTTTTGACATCTTCATTAACTGTTTTTAATAATTCAGGCGCTAACAATATCATTATATTGTCTTATGATTTTTTATAATTTTATCAACTTCATTTGAAACATTATTTATTTCATCAATGTTTGAAACATTTTCATAATACATTTCAATTACTCTTTCATCTATTTCTGAGGTTAAATTAGTTCTCATGAAGGATGGGGATATCACTACAGAACTAATTCCAAACTTTTTATTTTCTGAATTCCACACTTTTGACAGTTGTTCTATAACAGATTTGACGGATGAGTATAATCCGGTGCCAATGGGGGGTTCAGTAATTGATTGACTTGAAATTGATATAATTAGACCTTTCTTTTTAATTTTAAATGTCTTTATTAAGGTTTTTGTAATATCTATAACAGGTAGAATATTATTTTTATATGCATCTAAATATTGTGATGAATTAGTTTTTACAAAATGTTTGTCCAAAAACTTTCCAGAGTAATAATTGTTGATTAGAATATCAATATCAAGTTTTTCTAAATTTCCCAAAAAAACATCAAGTTCTTCTCTTACTGTGAAATCACATTTAATTCTTTTAACATTTTTATTTTCCAAACATATTTTTTTGGAACTTTCTTCAGAATTGTTGTAAGTAAAGTAAATAAAGTTTTTCTCACTTTCCGCTAACTTATAAACCATTGCCTTACCTAACCCTGATGAACCACCTGTTATTAATATTTTCATGTTATTAATTTTATATTTATTTTACCTGTAGAAATAATTTGGTCTGACTGATTTTTGAATTTATACTTAAACTCGATTACTCCTACTGACGAAAATATTCCAATAATTTTAGATGTTAGATGGATATTATCATCAATAAATACCGGATTTTTATAGTTTATTGTTTGTGAAAGTATCATTACATGTTTTGATGGTAAACACATGCCAATGAAATAGGAAATAAAGCAGTTTTGTAAATTTCCCTGAACTACTTTAGACTTAAAGCCTTTTTCTTTTGCAAATTGGTCATCAATATGCAAAGGATTTTTATCATTTGAGAGACTTACAAACTTATCAACTAGTTCTTGTGTAATGTCAAATTTATATTGAAATAAATCCCCTAATTGAAAATTTTCAATCATATTTTAGCTTGAATTGCTGAAATCATTGCTCCTATATCTTTCCAGTTGGCTATTTCAGAAGATAAAAATTTAACACCTAATTTCTTCTCGGTTTCAACAACTAAAAGAATGTGTGTCAAAGAATCCCACTCGTCTATGTCTGACGCATTATATTCTTCTTTAATAATTAATTCTTCGTCCTCTAAAACTTCTCTAAATACTTCTTGAACCTTATCAAATATTTCTGTTCTATTCATCTTTAATTTTTATTTTAGTTTCTAAATTTAATTTTTTATTCAATTTTAATTGATAAATATTTTCGACAGTCAAAAACCCTAGTTTTTTATACAGATCTTTTACTATGATATTTTTTTTTGTAGGAATATATTCAGCAGTAATAAGAGTAAACCCTTTTTGAATACTAAATTCTGAAATGTAATTTAAAATAAATTGCTCCATTCCTCTTTCCAAAACACGACAACTCATCGCCCAATTTTCAATAAAAAGCTCAGTTTTTGATAATTTTTTAAGAATTACATAACTAATAATCCCATGTGAACCAAATTTATCAGAAAGATCAAACACCAGACCCATTTCACTTTTGGAATTCATTATGTCATTTAATTCTTTTTCTGAATATCTTACAGTTCTTAAATTAAACTGATTAGAACGTTGAGATAACTGAGAAACTCTGGGAATATTAAAAGATGATAATCTCTCAACTTTAGATAACATTTTAAGATTTGTCATATACTCTGATAAATCTGTAAAGTCTGATTTAGATTTAACCCTTTCATATTCAATTTGATAAAGATTTGTTCTTTTTTTATCTAATTCAGAAACTGAAATTGTTTCAAATAAATTTTCATCGTAAAGAAAAGACAGATAATTTGCGGGATCTTTGGGAAGATCTGGAACAGTTATGTCTGGAATATTTTCTTTAACTGAATCTCTTTCGTAGGGATTGTCATCAAGAAAAACCATTGAATCAAAACCAATATTCAATACTTTTTGAATATTTTTAATATTATCAACTTTGGATTCCCAATTTGCGACGAAAACTGAAATATCTTCTAATCTTAACTTCATATCCGGATGATTAATAAAAACATTTTTTGCTACTTCTTCATTATTTTTTGAACAAATACATAAAATCACTCCTCTTTCTTTTAACTTTTTAATCCAAAGTTGAAAGTCAATAAATACCTTACCAATACCTAGTTCCCCTAACTGAATTTTATCAATACCATCATCGCCAATTATACCACCCCAAAGAGTGTTATCAAGGTCTAAAATTAAGCACTTATTAAAAATAGAATTGAATGTGAGTATTATATCAATAATGTTTTTAGCAATAAAAGGTAGGCTATCAAGACTAAGTATAAATCCATAATTTACATGCATAGATTTATCTAGTAAATTATCAGAGCCTATTTTATTTTGAATTGTCGATATATCTAGAATTGAAATATTCTGATTATTTGCAAAAAACTCGCTAATTAAAAAATTTAACTTTCTTATCTGAAAGATAAATGAAACAATAACTTTAGAGCTAAAGTTTCCGTAAATCTTATCATTTATCTCATAGAAATTAAATAAAATCAATTTCGAGTTTGAATTTTCAATTATGTGATTTGCATATGCCTTAATTCTTTCAAATTGTATATCAGCAAAATCACTTTTTTCATTTGACAAACTAAATTTATTTAATAAAGAGTGGGTAGATTCAAATACAATTACTGTTTCAAAAAGTTTATTATTAAAATCAGACTTTGGATTAAATACTTGCTGTTCAATTTGATTAATTGGTGCTTCCCAAATAGAAATTTTTAGTAATCTTTCAATTCCTAAACCATGGATGACTTTACTTATAAATTGAGTTGATTGATCTGATAATAAAGCAATTTTTATATTATTATAAATTAAATTTTCATCAACTTTATTTTTTAAGATTTTTAAATATGATTTCATAATGGAATTAATCTAACGAAACTACTCCTGCCTTATTTAGCTTCTTCAAGACCTTGAGAGTATCTATATATGAACATTCAACTTTTTCAGATATTTCAACAATGGATAAATCACCATCGCAATAAGATAGTACATTTTTTAATAGTTTAATAGACACATCTTTTGTGCCTCCACTTAACAGAGGATATAAAGCTCTTTTACCCAAGTTTGGTTCACACAAAAAAATACTTTTTGGATAACAATGTGAATCCAAAGCATTAATGAGATTTGCATAAAAGTTATATGAAGTTTCAAATCCATCGACAGAAACAACATTTATTAAATCATCTAAGGAAGTGTGATATTCAGGATACTCTCCAAATTTAGATCTCATTATGCTACAAACAGGTAAATCAACACCTGGCGAACAGTATTGTCTTTCATCGCTTGCTCTGTTTAACCATGTATATTTTTTATAATCTCCAACTATATCATCTAAAATTTTTTTTGCATACAAGTCCGAAATTGTATTTCCATTTCTTGACGGTAAATAAGAGAAACAACGATTATCACCTACACAACTCATGTTATAACCTGCTAACATTCTTTTTTTTAGAATATGCAAATTATCAGAAATATAGTTTATAGATCCAATAGTTTCTGGAATAAATATTATTCTATAAGATTTTAACCTTTTTTTTGATGAAATGAATTTTGCCAGAAAAGTTGTTAGACATGGTCCTGACAATTCATTATTTGCCATCGACGGATGACATATGTACGTTGAAAAAAATATTTCTTCTTTGCTTTGTCCTTTAACTAGTAATTCACCGTATGTCATGTTTCCATCTTTCAACTCAGAATCAATAAAAACTTCATACAATCCTTCCTCTAAAGAGTCATATTGATTTTTTGATAAACAAAAACCCCAATCTTCATTATAATATGATGTGCGATATGGAATAGCATTACCTATATCATGAGTATAAAGTTTTTCCTTCAATTCATCAAGTGATAATTTTTTGTGAACAGGAATACTGTAACCTAACAAATGAAGATTATTTTCGGAAAATTCACAAATTATTTTTCCACTTGGAGTCTTAATCCAAGCTTCTTTGACGTTCCATTCCTTAGGTATTGTCCAATCAAAAACTTTTTTACCAGATGGCACTTCATGAATTTTAAGTTCAGGGATTATTTTCTTAATTATTCGTAAAGTGTGTCTAACTCCATCGCCTGTAATGCTTCTGTTTAAAGGCCAGAGTTCTTTTGCTAAATTAAAAATCTCATTTCCTTTAGAGTTCATTTTTTTAAGGAGTTTTAAACATATTAACTTTATTCGATAATTTAATCATCTCAATCCAAGAAAATTTTATGCCGAGTGAAGATAATATAAATGCCATATTATTAAATCCCTCCATGTCATTAACAGCATAATTCCAATTTGAAAATCCTAATTTATCTTTATATATATCATTTTTAATCAGTTCTAATCCTTCTAAATTTGGTTTATCATATAAATAAGACGTAGCATGCTCTCTTTCATAATCTGTTGTGATATTATTTTTTATTAGTTCTAATATCTTTAAACTTATTATTTGAACTCTTATTCCAATAGGAAAACAAAAGTTTAAATCTGCGAATTTATATTCCTTGGTCATTGTGGCCACATAATTCAAATTCTTAGAATTAAATGTGCTTATACATTTTTTAATTACATCTGGGTCAACAAGTGGATTATCACCTAATATTTCTACAAAATTTTTGACATTATAATACTCACAAGTATCTATTAATCTTTGTAGTACATTATTTTCGCTTCCTCTATAGAAATTATAATTTTTTTCTTTTGCCCACTCAACTAGCTTGTCGTCAGATTCTAATTTAGTAGTAGCAATAATTACTCTATCAATTTGATTTGATAATTTAGCTCGTTTTATTAAAATTTCTAACATTGATCCAAAGCCAACAACTTCTTTTAATGCTTTTCCTGGTAGTCTTGAACTACCCATTCTTGATGTTATAATTAAGTCCATATTAATTGTTTTTTAGTTGTTTATATTTTGATAATATTTGGTGTAATAAATTGTTGGCACAAATAAAAAAATAAAAGTTAATAACGATAGTAAAACAAAAAATATCATTTCATCTTTGATAAATATAAATGTAAAAGTCATTAGACAGTATATAACAGACCACACGCTCATTGGTTCTTTAAGATTTATTCTGTGCAGATGAGTTATTTGGCCAAAATTAAAATACGAAAAATGATATATAAATGTTAAGAATATTATAGTATAAATACCGTTTACATTTATTATGTCAGGAAATATTGTAATTAATGACAATGCAAGTCCAATACTAAATATATAAAGCACATTTGCAAAAACTAAATGTTTTTTAAACAATAAAAATAACTTTAGAGATGAATTGATAGATAATTGGCCATATTTTTTAAGGTTTTTCCTAATAATTTCTCTGGATAATGTGGCTGCTGAAGAAAAAATACTGTTTACAACTCCAAAAACACCAGAAATCTCTAAACCTAGAGTAAAATTTATAATCGGATAAATTGATATTTTGTGAATCAAATTAGCATAATAAGTTATACTAACCTTACTAGCTATGATTTTGAATTCTTTGGGTTGTTTTAAATAAGAAATACCTAATTTGAAATATTTACTAAAAAAATAATATGCAAAAATTCCTTTCAAAATACTAGTTAAAAATAAAAAGCATACTAAACTTAAAACTGAGTTAGTAGTATAAAGAATATACCATGCAGATAAATAGGAAACAAAAGCTATTGAGGTTCTCAAAAAATAAAGTTTGCTTAATTTACCCAAACACTCAAGAGTTGGATAAAACCAAATTGTTAAAACTTCTAAGCCAAGAGTTATTGAAAATAGACTAGATATTAGTAAACCAGCATCACCCAATAAAATCTTAATATATGAGTATGAAATTAAAACAACAAGTGGAGCTAGAAAGAAAAAAAAATTGGCTATATATCTAAAGTATTTCTTAAAGTTAATGTCATCTGCACCTTTTTGTTTAACAAGCAAAGAGATGTATGTAGCCAAAACTCCTCCGTTTAGAAGTTCTTTAATCAATGCTAATACTGCTAATGAGTAATATAAACCTAAATCGCTTTCCGATAAAAATCTAGTGTTTAAGACAATATTAAATAGTCCAAAAGAAATTAAAATTCCTTGTGAGATTAATGCAAAACTAATTATTGTTTTAGATTTCAAATTTACTATAGTTTTTTAGTAACTATATTTTTTGGTAATAAGTTTTTTAAATCATACACAACTGCATTTCTTTTTTTAAGTGAAAGAATATCAAGTTCTTTAAATTTAGTATGAGCTACAGCTAAAACTATCGCATCAAATTTCTTTTTTATTATAGATTTAAATGATATTATCCCATATTCATTCATTAATTCTTGTTCATCAGCCCATGGGTCATGAATTGTTATATCAGCACCATAATCCTTTAATGCATTCACAAGATCTACGACTTTTGTATTTCGAACATCTGGACAATCTTCTTTAAATGTAACTCCTAAAATAAGAATACTAGATCCTTTAACATGAATGTTTTTTTTAATCATACACTTTGCAATTTCAGAAGCTACGTAGTCAGCCATACCATCATTTAATCTTCGTCCAGATAAAATAATTTCAGGATGATAACCCAACTCTTGAGCTTTTTGAGCCAAGTAATAGGGATCAACTCCAATACAGTGCCCTCCAACTAAACCGGGTTTAAAGGGAAGAAAATTCCACTTTGTCCCTGCTGCTTCTAAAACATCATGAGTGTTTATATCCATGATATTAAAAATCTTAGCTAATTCATTCACAAAAGCAATATTAATATCTCTCTGAGAATTCTCAATTACTTTAGATGCTTCAGCAACTTTTATTGTCGGTGCCAAATGAGTCCCTGCTGTAATCACAGACTTGTACAAATCATTTACTTTTTTTCCAACTTCAGGCGTTGATCCTGATGTAACTTTTAATATTTTGTCAACAGTATGTTTTTTGTCCCCAGGGTTAATTCTCTCTGGAGAATAACCAACATAAAAATCTTTATTAAATTTTAACCCAGAAACTCTTTCTAAAACTGGAACACAATCTTCTTCAGTAGCGCCAGGATAAACAGTTGATTCATAAATTACAATATCATTCATTTTTAAAACTGTCCCAACTGTTTCACTTGCTTTATACAATGGTATTAAAATGGGTCTATTATTTTTATCAACAGGTGTTGGAACAGTTATAATGTAATAATTACAATCTTTGATTTGACTTACATCATTTGTACAAAAAAGTCCTTTAGAATCACTATTCTTACTAATTAATACAGAATTTAATGATTCATTGTTAACCTCTAAAGTTGAATCAATTCCAGAATTTATTTCTTTAACCCTATCAATATTTATATCGAAACCAACTACTGAAAAACTGGTTGCAAAGAGTCTAGCCAATGGCAAACCCACATATCCTAAACCAATAATTGCAATTTTATCATTATTCATATTTATAAATTTTCCCAATACCATTTTACAGATTCTTTCAAGCCTTTTTGCAGAGAAAACTTTGGGCTATAACTTAAAAGTTTTTTTGCTTTATCTATGCTGGCATGAGAGTGAGGAATATCTCCTGGTCTGATTGGTCCATAAATAAACTTAATATCTGAAATTTTAGAATCAAAATCTGATAAAAATTCTTTTAAATATCTCGACAAATCATTCAACGAATTACGATCTCCGTAAGCAATATTATAAATTGTGTTTAATGCTTGCTTATTGGTTGTAGTTAGGCTTAACAAATTAGCTTGTATCACATTATCAATGTATGTAAAATCTCTTGAGTAACTACCGTCACCATTAATTATTGGTGATTCTCCTTTCATTAATTGACTAATAAATTTTGGAATTACCGCTGCATAAGCACCGTTTGGATCTTGCTTTCTTCCAAATACATTGAAATAACGTAAGCCAATTGTTTCTAAATCATAGATTTTTGAAAAAACGTCTGCGTATATCTCATTTACGTATTTGGTAATAGCATATGGAGACAGTGGTTTTCCAATGATATCTTCAACTTTTGGCAAAGATTCTGAATCCCCATAAGTTGACGAACTAGCTGCAAAAACAAATCTTTTAACTCCATTGTTTCTGGAGGCTACTAGCATATTTAAAAAACCACTAACATTAACATCATTAGATGTTATAGGATCTTTTATTGATCTTGGGACTGAACCTAGTGCAGCTTGATGTAAAACATAATCTACATTTCGACTAGCTTTTAAACAATCGTCTAGTTTTCTAATATCCCCCTCAATTAGAGAAAAATTAGAATTTTTTAAAAGTTTTTCTATGTTTGTTTTTTTCCCAGTAGCAAAATTATCAAGACAAATTACTTTATTTCCTTTTTCTATTAGTGTCTCACATAAATTTGAACCAATAAAACCAGCACCTCCTGTAACTAGAATTGTTTTGTTAGTTATTTCAATATTCATAAGATTTTAGATATTTTTATAATTAAAATTACAGGGTTAGTTTTTTTTAAAACTAACTGCTCTTCCAATCATTTTTTCCCAATCTTTATTTTGCCTAACAACCTGATTGGTTTTATTTACAGATTTTAAAACATTATTTAAAGAACCATTATCCTCGGTCAATTTTATCAAAGCTGCTAGATCTTTAGGAAAACAATGTCCTCCGAAACCGTAATCTCCATCTGGACCAGGAACATTTAAATGAGAATTACCAATTCTATCATCTCCTAAAGAATATTCAACAACTTTATCATAATCTAAATTCAATTTTTGACATAAATCGTAAATTTCGTTGGCAAACGAAACTTTTGTTGCCAAAAAACAATTAGTAAAATACTTAATCATTTCAGCATGAGTTGAACCAGTTTTGATTATATGAGCAGACGGAAATACTTTTGAAAATATATTTTTTAGAGTAGTTGTTGCTGGTCTTGGACCACCAAGAATAATTCTTTTTTGATTATTGTAATCGTTAACTGCGTTTCTTTCAGTTAAAAATTCAGGATTAAAAACTATTTGATTTTTTATAAATTTATCATTGATTTTTTGAGTTGTTCCAGGTGGTATAGTAGATTTAATAACAATAATCTTATCACTCAAATTTTCAAATTCACTAACAACAGATTCTACTATTGATATGTTACAACTTCCATCATTGTTCATTGGAGTTGGAACACAAATAAAAATCACATTACAGTTATTTTTAATTTCTTCAAGTGTAGAGTCACATAAAGATTTATCTATATCAAAAGTTAAAACATTAAAAAAATTCTTAAATTTTTGAAAAACTGCATTTCCAACAAAACCTTGTCCTATAATACCAATCACCATAGCTTCGCTAATAGATTCCCAGAATCTGCTTCAAAATTAATATATTTTAAAAAATTATTCCTCAAAAAGAACCAATCCTTTTTCAGAGATTCCAGTGGATGAGATCAAAAAATTCACTTTTCTATTAATTTCATTTTCAATTTTTGAATTAATCCTATCCAAATAATCTTTTTTTATGTCTTTACCAACAATCAAAACATCAATTGTGCCGCTATCGATACCCTTAGCGTAATCACCTAAAAGAATAATTTTTTCAATTGCACCAATATTGTTTAAAACTTTTTCAACAATACTTTCTATTCCTAGATGCCTTCTAACAACTGACTGCATCACACTGAATAGAGGATGCTTTGAATTTGCAGAGTATATCACTTTATTATTCTTTACTTTTTTTACTAAATATCCTGCTGAATTTAAGTTATTTAATTCTTTTCTTACAGAATTAGTTGATTCACCAAACTCATTAGCAAGACTATTCAGATAACCATTATTAGCTATATTTACAAAAAATTTTACTAGAAGCCTAAGCCTTGTTTTTGATGTGATAAGTGATTCTAACATATATTTAGCAACAAAAGTACTTGATTTTTTGTTAATACAAAAATCAATTTTTAATTAATCAAATTTTATGAAAAAAACTGTTTTAATTACTGGGGCAGCTGGTTTTATTGGATCACATTTATGTGATTATTTTCTGTCAAGAAATTATAAGGTAATTGCAATAGATAATTTGATAACAGGGTCTTTAAAAAATCTGTCTCACATTAATTCAAAATTTGATTTTGAATTTAAAAAAATTGACATAACCAATGACTTTAACATTGACGACTCTATTGATTTTATACTACATTTTGCTTCTCCCGCCAGCCCAATTGACTATTTGAAAGTTCCTTTAGAAACTTTAAGGACAAATTCTTTGGGGACCGAGAAAATATTAAAAATAGCTTTAAAAAATAATGCTCGTATTTTAATCGCTTCAACTTCAGAAGTTTATGGAGATCCCTTGATTCATCCACAACATGAAGAATACTTTGGCAATGTGAACCCTATTGGCCCTAGGGCTGTTTACGATGAAGCAAAACGTTTTCAAGAAGCTTTAACCACAGCTTATCATACCTACTACGGTTTAGATATACGAATTGCTAGGATATTCAATACATATGGTTCAAGAATGAGAGTGAATGATGGAAGAGCAATACCAGCATTCATGTGTCAAGCTTTAAGAAATGAAAGCTTAACAGTATTTGGAGATGGTTCTCAAACCAGATCTTTTTGTTATATAGATGATATGGTTGAAGGAATATATAAACTCTTGCATTCAAAATATTCAAATCCAATTAATTTAGGTAATCCTGAAGAAATTGCTTTAATTGATTTTGCTAAAGAAATTATAGCTCTTGGCGGAAATAATAATGAAATCATATTTAAACCTCTTCCTGTTGATGATCCAATTAGGAGAAAGCCCGATATCACAAAAGCAATAGATATATTGGATTGGAAACCTAAAGTTTCGAGAAAAAAAGGATTAGAAAATACCTTTAACTATTTTAGAGGCCTATCTTTAATCGAATTAAATGAAAAACAACATAAATTTGCTTAAGAAATTAAATTAATGATGAATAAATTTTCAAAAAATAATTTATTAAAAATTTTAATTCTAGCCATCGTTATTGATTCTTGCTCTTATCCAGAAATGGTCAGAAATGAATTGGTTTATGAAAATGATTTTGAGAATTTAGAGTTGAATTCAATTGATGGTGGAGATATTATTTCATTTAATAATACAAATGTTATTGGTGATTTTAATAACGACGGATTTACGCTTTTTTTAGAAGATGTTGGAGATCATGATTATGTTTTTATTTCATTTGATTTATATATTCATGGATCTTGGGATGGAAATTTCAATGGGTTTTCTGAAAACGATAAGCCGGATAAATGGATAATGGAATTTAAACCTGATATGCAATTGTATAAAGATCCTAGTTCAGATCACTTTGCCACAACTTTCTCCAATAGCCCATGCTGGTCAAATTATTGTTTAAGACAATCATATCCTGAAGTCTACCCTTTTGAAAATAATCCTAAAACAGGATCATTTAAAACAAATTTGGCTCAAATATGTAAAAATTCATTTTTTGGTGATAAAACAACTTTGTATCAAATTGAAAAAGGATTTAAAAGTTCTGGTAATAGCGTTATTGTAAGATTTTACGATGAATTATATCAACCAAATGCGATAGACAAAGATGGTATTCCCCAGCAAAAATGTGATGAAAGTTGGTCGATGGATAACATAAAAGTTCGAGCTGTTAAGTATCAATGAAAGTAAAAAATCTACTCTTATTTTTTCCATTATTTATTGCTGCACAGAACATAAATTTAAATAATGATTTTAATAATCAACTTATTAGATATGCTACTTTAGCAAATAAAATAGATACAGAATTATCTTTTAATGTTAGACCATTAAATATTCATTCCTTTACTGAAATTTTAAGTAATCAATTCAAAACAATTTTAAGTAATCCATCCAAAACCATTCAAATAAAAACTTTGGGAATAGATTATTTTATTGAATATAATTCTCATCACCCCTATAATAGAAATAATGGGACTATGATTCCTAACAGAGGATATCAACATATTATATCACCTGGGATATTTATAAAAACTGGGCCTTTAACTATTCAATTTAAACCTGAACATCATTTCAGTGAAAATAAAGAATTTGATGGTTTTTGGGAAGGTCACTACTCTGTTATTTGGGCCAAGAGATATGAACTATGGAATCACATCGACATACCTGAAAGATTTGGAAACACCAATCACAACAAAACGACTTTAGGGCAATCAAGTATAAGACTGAATTGGAAAAATCTTTCGTTAGGGGTTTCTAATGAAAACTTATGGTGGGGCCCTTCAATTAGAAACAGCATAATGATGAGTAATCATGCTCAAGGTTTTAAACATATTACTTTTAATACCATAAAACCAATAAAAACTTTTGTTGGAAATTTTGAATGGCAAGTCATTACTGGAAGACTTGAAAATTCTGGCTTTACCCCTCCAAGAACTGATTTTGAACATGCAGGAACTAAGTTATTTGTTCCTAAAATAAATCAAATTGGCCAAACTGATGATTGGAGATTTATGCAAGGATTTATTTTTTCTTATTCGCCCAAATGGATTGACGGTTTTTCTTTAGGTTTAATTCGATGGGTTCAAATGTACTCAGCTTTAATTGAAGGCAAATATACTTGGATGAAGGGAAATCCCACATATTTTGTAGCCTTTCAAAACTTATTTAGAAAAAATGACAAATATGAAAATTACGAAGAGCAAACTGATCAGGCTGCTGGACTTTTTTTTAAATGGATTTGGAAAGATTCAAAAGCTGAAATATATGCTGAATTCCATCACAATGATTCTAAACAAAATTTAAGAGATTTATTGTTAGATTCTGATCATAGTAGAGCAGCAACCATTGGACTTCAAAAGATTTTCAATATAAATAATGATGATTTTTTATTTAATTGGGAGTGGACTCAAATGGAACAAACCGCAAGTAGATTAATAAGAAATTCAGGTTCTTGGTATGCACACGCATATGTTTATGATGGATATACCAATAAGGGTGAAGTCTTAGGAAGTGCTATTGGTCCTGGATCGAACTCTCATTATTTTTCATTAAATAGAATTAGAGAAAAAGAATTAATTGGAATAGGATTAGAAATCGTGGATAATGACAATGATTTTTATCATGAAGCATTTGCCTCTGCACAAGATTACAGAAGATATTGGAAAGACATCAACCTTCACTTAAAATACAATAAAAGCTTTAAGCATTTTAATCTCTCGAGTAATCTAGTCTATATAAGAAGCTTGAACTACCAATGGGAGCTAGATGATTATGCAACACCCTACTATCACCCTGGAAGAGACGTGGATAATTTTCACCTAAATGTAAAGCTTACTTATTTTGGTAATTGGTAAGATTTTTAAAAACTTCTAAATACTGATTAGAAATAAAATCCCAATCATATTTTTTTGGAAGTATGTAATTACTGTCCTTTAAAACAAGCTCATCAAAGCTAGTCTCAAATTCATTTATTTTATTGCTAATTGAGTTTTCATTTTTATTAAAAAGAATTGGTTTTTTACTCTGGAGCATTTCTCTATTAAAAACAGTATCTAATGCCAAGATTTGACAGTTCAAATCAAGAGCATTAATCATGGTAGGATTGGTACCTCCAAACTCATGTCCATGAATGTATCCATAGCAATTATAATATAAAACAGTTAAATCAATTTGATCATTAACATAACCAGTAAAAATGACTTTTCCTGAGGAAAGTAATTTAATATCGTTAGCATAATTATCATTATACGGTACATCGCCAACTATAACTATTGATTTTTTTGAGTTGGATTTTAAAAATCCTTCAATAATAAGTTTAGAGTTATTATCTGGAATTAACCTACCTACAATTAAATAATAATCTTTTTTCTTTAAACTTAATTTTTCTAAGATTTTAGATTTATTATTAGATTTCATCGTCGATCCATAGGCAATGACTGTTGAATTTTTACCAAATTTGTCTTGATACACTTTATTCATTTCAACAGAATCAGTAATGATTTCATCAAAAAAAAGAGTAGCTAATTTTGATGCAACTCTAAAATACAGGGATCCTAATCCTTTCCATTTTGGTCTTAGC
>MDSV01151177.1_pt1 | contig 32544 bp, 20 predicted proteins | sample 810851 | NCBI WGS metagenome assembly MDSV01 (sample SAMN05326640, study PRJNA326480) | marine metagenome | isolation source: seawater | place: Atlantic Ocean: North East | collected 2012 | reverse complement strand
TTTATTCTCGAACTTGTGTATTTAGACCCATAAAAATCTTCTTTTAATGCTTCAATGATTAACCTACCATTTTGAACTCTGACATTCTTCGCATCACTTGTGTAATACTGAGCTTCATTATTGCCCCATCCTCCTCCTGTGACCCAGTTTAATTCCTTGTCAATTCTAATTGCAGGTTTCTTTTTTTTTGAGGATTTGAGCGTTTTGTTTCTATAATATGTTCCTCTAAGTCCAGGCTCCCCATCATTGGTTACAAGGTTTGCGCTAGTAACTAATCTTTTACTAAAATTTTTACTTTCCCAGCCTAAGATCATCGCTTCTCCGCCACTATCTTCAAAATACTCGATTATAATTGGGTATGTTTTATTGCCTTGGAGGGTCATTGCCCCTTTATTTTCTGTTGCCGGCTGAGCTTGCCAATTATTGATTATGTTTTTGCCATTAATGAAAAGCCTTACTCCATCATCTGATATTGTGTAAAAGGTATACGTTGAGCTTTGATCTATTTTAAGTTGACCTTCCCATCGTACTGAGAAATTGTCATTTGGAAAATCTTTTGGAGTGAAGTACGGAGAACTAACTCCGTATTCTTTAAACGAAGGAGCCCCTGTGCCAATATCGAATGTCCAACTTGAAAGATCAATTTGTTCACCATTGAATTCATCACTCCAAACAAGTTTCCACTCATCGATTTGTTGATCTTTTTCTTTGCACGATTGAAATGCAAATAAAAGTATAGATAAAAGTAAGGTTAAAGATATCCGCATTGGGTTTATTTAGTTAAGAACTATACTTTTGTGCTTTTTCTAATTACAATATTCACTGGGATCATTGAAACCTGACCAATAATTTCTTTTTTTTCTGAAACCATATTTTCTATTGTTAGAATTGCCCTTTTACCGAGGCTTTCAAAATTAGTTGAGATCGAAGTAAGCTCGGGAGTAATAGATTCACAAAAAGAAAGGTTGTCAAAACCAGCTATTATGAAGTCTTCTGGGATTTTATATCCATGTTGATTCGCGGCTTTCATAAATCCAAAACAAGAGTGATCGTTGCATCCAAAAATTGCAATTCTCTTTAACCCTCTTTCTTTAAAATCCAGAAATGCTCGGCTCCCTGCCTCACTGGTAAAATCACCTTCAAAACTCCACACAAGGTTTAAATTTGATTTTTCATTTATATGATCTACAAAACCATTTTTTCGAAATGATGAGTCCATAACATTCCCCGGGCCAGTGATAATCCCCATATTAGAATATCCAACCTCTTCAAAATGTTTTGCCACCATATAGCCACCGCTGTAGGAGTCAAATGAAACCGTGTCCACTTTTAAATTCTTTCCTGGGATGAGAGAAACAATAGGGTACGTTCCTACGCCTTCTTTAATCGCAGCATAACTTTCTTTGTCTAAATCTGGCAGGAAAAGACATATGCCGTTGTATTTTTTACTTAATTTTATTATAAAGTTAACCGGGTCCTCTTGCCAGTTATAATTATTATTAGTAGAACCATCAACATTTACAAAAACTATATCAGACTTTGAATCTCTTGTTGCAACATGGAGGCCGTGAAAGAGCGAGGAGTAAAATTCTCCCTGTCTAATTTCAGTTACTAAGGCAATTGTTGTTTTATCTGGAGAATCAGATTCACCAATGAATGGATATCCTAGTTTACGTGCAGCTGCATATATCTTTTCCTCGTTTACGGAATATCTTCTTTTTTTGCGCCTAAGTGCCCTTGAAACAGTTGCTACAGAAAGCCCTGTGTCATCGGCAACTTGTTTTAAAGTTGCTCTCATTTTATTTCCTTAATTGTTTTAATTCTTTTGAATTAATTAATTAAAAGTAGGTTATTATTTCATATTTTGCAAATTTTTTTCATTTTTAAGAAAAAAAATGAAAAAATATTGCATATTTTGGCAAACATGGACTATTTTTCAGAAAGCTTACAATAGTTTTAAATATAACTAGACTAATATTTTTTTGAGCAATATAATATTAATAGGTCTATTACAAGAACATAAGGAGTAAACTCTATGAAAAAAATGATACCAATCACATTATCTTTTTTCTATCTTTTTTTATTTCAAATAATTTATAGTCAAAATGTTACAATAACATTTAACGTAGATATGAGTGACGTTGATGCCGTAGATGCAGGAGGCGTTTTTGTTGGAGGTGGTGCTTCTTTTGGAAGTCCTGGTGACAACCCATTATTAGATGATGATGGTGACGGTATTTACACTGGTAGTGTTTCGCTTCCAGAAAATGGATCTTCTAATTATATTTTTTTAAATGGTAATTGTGGTGATTGGTCTTGTAAAGAAAATATAGCTGGCCAGGATTGTGCAGACGCTGCAAACTGGAATGATAGATTGATCGAATGGGCAACAGAAGACACTACTGTTAATGCATGTTTTGCTCGTTGCGGTGATGGGTCTTGCTCTAGCTTGCCTGCTCAAACTGTCCAAGTTACATTTAGTACAGAAGCTAGTGCACACAATGCAACATTAGATGCTCCAGTTTCTATCATTCATGCTACGGGAAGTTTTGAAGGTTGGTCTGGGGCTGGCGTTGAAATGACAGATCCTGATGGAGATGGAATTTACGTTGGCACAGCTGACGTAGCGCAAAATACTTCAATAGAATATAAATATATTATAGGCGGTTGGGGTGGCACTGAATCTGGTGCAGAAATTGGAGGTTCTTGCGATTTTATTCCAACTGATGAATACAATAATTATGGTGCTGAAGTTGGCGAGACCCCACTTGTTTTACCTACTTATGTTTTTGGTCAAGGATGTACTATTTATGCACCAACAAATGATTTAGTTCTTCATGATTTTGAAACTCCTGAGAGCGCAACAAACTCAGGAACAGGAGCTGAGTGGACACAGTGGGATGAATCTGAAAGTGCATTAAATTATACAAATTTATCACAGCTTCCTGCAGCAGACACCCCTGAATTAGATTCTCCTGTAATGATGGCTGACTATGGTGTAGATGGTACACTAAGCTGGGGTGGTTATACCGGAGTATATAATAATTATGGATCCGCAGTGGACCTTACAGGATATAACTATTTATCCTTTAAGTTTTATAATCTTACTCCTCCAACAGGGACAGGAGCTCAAGATCTAGAATTCAGAGTTGTTCTATGGGATATAAGTGATGTTACTGGTGAATATGTAGATAGGGGTGATGTAGAAACATGGTGGGCCTTTTTCAAGCCAAACGTAAATGAAAGTCCTTTTCAAAATGAAGTTGGAGATGGCTGGGTTGAATATAGGATTCCTTTGCTTGACAACGGTTCTAGCGGCGATGGTGCTGGATACAAAGACGGCTTTGCAAATCCTGGTGTTGGTTGGGGCGTGTCTATAGCTGGGAATGACGCGCTTGACATTAATAGTATTGGAGGAATAGCATTTGAAGTGGTTTTCGGTGGTGCTGGTAATCAAGCTATGGGAACTTTTTTAATTGAAGATGTAAAAGCTATTTACTCGCAAGACGTTCCAGGTTGCACAGATGCTTTAGCCTGTAACTTTAATGCTGATGCTACGCTTGATGATGGGTCATGTTATTCTTGTGTAGATGTAACATTTAATTTAGACATGTCCAGTGTTCAAGATTATACCTCATCAGACCAGCCATATTTAGCTGGTGGAACATTTTTCAGTGTTCCAGGCAATCCGCTATATGCTCTTGATTACAATGAAACTTTAAGTGTCGATGGTGCTTTAGTTTTCAGTAAAACAGTACAAATGAAAGAAAATACTAACTTTAACTATACCTACACTCGTGATGGAAATACCAACTGGTCTACCAAAGAAAACATTGCAGACCAATTTTGTGCGGATGCTGGTAATTTCAATGATAGGGACTTAACAACGACAACTAATGATACTATTATAAACGCTTGTTATGCTAACTGCACTGAGAATGAATTTTGCTCATTGATAGAATATGTAGATATAACATTTTCTGTGAATATGGCAGATGTTGATATTATTAATAATCCAACTTTATCTGGTGGCAGTTTTCCTCCTCCGGGTATAACAATGACCGATGCTGATAATGATATGGTTTATGAGGCTACTGTCCAAGCTGCTACAGGTGCTACATTAGTGTATAAATTTGCTAATAGTCCTGTACCTGACTGGAATGGTCCAGCGTGGGAGACTGTTCCAGCTGCGTGTGAATATGGTGACCATAACGATAGAAGTGTTGTGGTTCCAGAAGTTAGCACTGTCCTTGATACAGTTTGCTTTAGTAGCTGTGAAAACTGTATTGAAGATTATCCAGTTGACGTAGTGTTTAATCTAAACATGAGCGGAGTTACAGGCTTTGATGGATCACAGGCTCCATACGTATTTGGATCTTTTAACGACTGGGATCCAAGTTCAAACACAGTAGCTTTAGCAGACACGGATGGAGACAACATATACACTGGAACTTTAACAGGTCTAATGTATACTGATTCAGTTACAGTATTATTTGGTTACGGTTCAAATTTTGAGACTGTTCCTGCAATATGTGGTGTAGCTGACCCAGAATTAGGAATGTACGTTAGAGAGCTACCTCTTACAGATGCAGATGGTGAATCTGTGCTCATTTTAGATCCATTAGCTTATGGTGATTGCCCAACAGAACCAAGTGTGCATTTACGAGTTGACGTTAGTTCTGTCGTCGCGAATTGGCCTGATGAGGTAAATCTTTGCGTAGTTGGTTCATTCAATAATTGGGGTAACGCTTGTTTTGCTCCTATGACCGATGAAGATGGAGACAATATTTATGAAGCAATAATAAGTGATCTGACTCCTGGCGTTGGTTATGAATTCAAGTTTTTAGCTAATGAAGGTTGGGGTGACCCAAATACAGAAAGTGGAGCACCATTGGGGTCAAGCTGTGATTTTAACCCTGCTGATGAGTTTAATAATTATGGGTTTGTAGCACAAGAAACACCAATGGACTTAGGCTTGTTCGAATGGAATGAGTGTAATGTGCCGCTACTGAGCAATGATGTTGAAAACACTATTTTACCAACGGAGTTTTCTAGCAAAGCTTATCCAAATCCATTTAATCCATATGTAAATATTGCATATGAATTGCCATCTGCTGAAAATGTTAGGATCGATATTGTTAATCTTTTAGGTCAGAGTGTCAAAACTTTGGTCAATAAGATGCAAGCTCCAGGTTCTTACACTTTTAAGTGGAATGGTAAGGATGCCAATGGTATCAGCTTAAACTCAGGTATGTATTTTGCGGTTATTAACCGAGCATCAGGAAGGAATATCCTTAAGATTACTTATCTGAAATAAGTTTATAACTTATTATAATAGGGGGGAGCAATGCTTCCCCCTTTTTCATTTAATACTATCTCTATTTTTGACTTAAAATAAATTATGCTCAAAACCGCATTCAAAACGATTTCAATATTTGTTATTTTTATATCTGTTTTGTTTTCTCAAACATCAGGGAAAATATCTGGTAAAATAATTGATGCTTCAAATGACCAACCACTGGCTGGTGCGAATGTAATTATCACTCAAACCCAGGCAGGAATTAGTGCAGATGAAGCTGGGTATTTTAATTTAATTAATGTATCACCCGGGAAATACTCTGTAAAAGCAATGATGATAGGCTATGAAACTGTGAACATTGAAAATGTTATTGTATCAGTAAATAGAACAACATCTCTTGATATAAAAATGAAACAAAGTATTGTTGAGGGGCAAGAAGTAGTCATTTATGCTAGTAAGCTTAGTAGAAAAAAAGATCAGACTAGTACGGTTAAAAATATATCATCTGAAGAGATGGAAATATTGCCTGTTGAGGACCTAGGAGCTGTTGTAAACATGCAAGCTGGTGTTGTTGCAGGTCATTTTCGAGGTGGGAGAAGCGATGAAGTAAGTTACATGATCGATGGGGTTCCTGTTAATGATTCTTATGGCGGCGTTGCTGCTGTGTCTTCCTTGGAAGTTGAAGCGGTAAAAGATCTTGAAGTCATTACTGGTACGTTTAATGCAGAATATGGTAATGCTATGAGTGGCGTGGTAAATGCTGTTACTAAAGATGGCAGTAACGATTATGCCGGAAGTATTAATGCAGCTTATTCCACATATTTCACAGAAAATTCAATAAATGGCGAAGAAGTTTTTATTGGTTTAGAGCCTTTTGGTATTAATTCAAACAATGATCTAAAAATCAATCTAAGTGGTCCCGTCATTAAGAATAAACTTTATTTTTTTACTAATTATAGAACCCAAAATGTTAATGGGCATTTAAATGGTATTAGAAGGTTTGAGGTTTGGAATCTGAGTAATTTTTATGATCAAGATTCTACGCAATGGGTAAGTGAGAACACTGGAGATAGTTCATATGTACCCATGGGAACAGGTGAATATTCATCTTTTATGGGCAAGCTTTCTTATAATTTAGGCAATATCAAATTGGCATTAATGGTTAATCAAAATAATTCCATGTCTCAGGGGTATAGTCACATTTATAAATATAACCCTGATGGCCGTGGATATGGCGATGCCAAGACAACTTTAACAATGCTGCAGTTAAATCATTTTGTAAATAATAAAATGTTTTATGATTTAAAATTTTCTCGAACGCACAATGACTACGGATCGTACCTATATGAAGATTATGATAGTTTTGAGATCATCTCTGATGACGGTATTTATAGAGCAAATTATTTATTTGCAGGAGACACGTTATATAATTACGTAAATGATAAATATATGACTGCTTACGGGACAGGATTTTTTACAGGTGGGCAAGATAAAGGACACTTAAAACGAATATTAATAACAAACAATTTAAAATTTGATTTCACAATCCAGGCAAATAGCGCCCACAGTATTAAAACAGGATTTTCTTTTATTAATTATGATTTAAGTAATACTAGCCAAACTATTAGGAATGCTTATGCTGGCACTGCTTTAGAGGGTGATTTCTATAAGCCCGTTGTTCTACCAGATAGCACTGTTTATTCAGACATATATAATGTTAAACCAAAAGAGAGTTCGTTTTATATTCAAGATAAATATGAAAGAGATGAAATGGTTATTAATTTTGGCTTGAGGTATGATTCTTTTGATGCAAACACTACCTATCCCAGTCAGAGACGTAATCCGATAAATGCATCCACTTATTATCTGCAAAACTCTAATGGTGGCGATTCTCTTGACAGTCAAGGAAACTTAATCATTGATCAGTCGAGGATGAGTTCTCAAGTACGTTCAAAAATTGCTTCTCAAATTTCACCAAGACTTGGTTTTGCTTATCAATTAGGTGGCCTCGCTGTTTTACATTTTAGTTATGGTCACTTTCTTCAAATGCCGCCCATGTACTCTATTTTTTCAAATCACTCTTCGATTATCGGGCCTAGTGATTATTCTACAACAGTGGGAAATGCAAACTTAGTCTCTGATAGTTTGGGATTAAATGCACAAAAAACTGTTAGCTATGAAATAGGTCTTTGGCAAGAGCTTGGGAAAAATACAAGTTTAGAAATCAATTTATATTATAGAGATATATACGATTTATTAAGCCTCGCTGTTGTAAGCACTTATAATCAAGTTGAATATGGTATTTATACCAATAAAGATTATGGAAATGTAAGAGGATTAGAATTAAAACTTGACTATAGTTTTGATAATTTATTTCTACAAACAAATTATACATACCAATTTACTCGAGGGAATGCAGATAATCCTGCCCAAACTTTTAATAGGCAGGGGTCAAGTATCGATGAGGTAATTAGATTGATTCCAATGAGCTGGGATCAACGCCACACATTTAATTTATCAGTTGGTTATAATACAGATAGGTTTGGTGTTACGGCGACTGGGTATTACAATTCTGGAACACCTTATACATTCACTCCTCAAGGAGAAAGTAATTTAGCATTATTAAACTTATATCCGAATAATGACTATAAGCCATCAAACTACCATGCTGACCTTTCAGGTTATATTAATCTTCCTAAAATGTTTGGACTATCTCCTAAGATTGATTTTATTGTTTACAATTTGCTTGATAGGTACAATGAATATGGGGTTAGCTCAGAAACAGGGCGGGCTTATACTTCAGTGGTAAATGAAACTGAGTTGTTGAGCCATAGGAGCAATTTCAATACATATGACGATAGGTACAAAGACCCTTCAATGTTCCAAGCGCCAAGGCAAATAAAAGTAGGGTTAACAATACCTTTTTAACATGTTAAGCGTACTAGTTAAAATTATAATCTTATCCTCTTTTATCTTTTCGCAGGGTGTTGATTACGCAGGGCCAGATGACCCCGCTGGTGATATTGAAGCTGAGCGTGAAGGTTATATGAATGGCAACAGAGTTTATCTTTATTATAGAAACACAACAGAATTATCAGATTGGCCAAAACCAAATGTTTCAAAATGGCCAAATAATCCTGATGGTACTAAAATGTTAGATGGCATTGGACTATTGGTTGGTGCTAGAGTGTATATTGAAGATGATTTAGACCCAAGCACTGTAGATACAATTCCTATTACTGATTTAACCCAATTGACAGATAAAGATCATCATATTTTGCATTATTTGCAGACTAGCTATAGGGAAGAGATGGACACAGACCCATCTGGTCAGATTGAATGGGGTTTTTATCCTGTTTTTGGATATTTTAATCCAAATAACGAATATCCTGCTTTAAGCAGGTTGTCTGACTCATGGCCGTCAGGTGGGTGGCCATCTTCAGGAGGCCCAATTTGGCCAGGTGAATGGAATGGCCGATTTGGTCGTGGTGTTACATACGCAGATCTTGAAACTTATTTCGTTGTAAATGATGCTCATGATTTAGAGTATCTAGGTGAAGAAGATATGGTTAAGTATTATCCTAGATATAGCTCAAAACTAATAGATGAAACATCATCCATTCAAAGCGGTGAGCCCTGGGGTGGGCTTGGTTTAAGAGTTGAAACCAGGGGTTTTCAATGGAACAACCCGCAGGCTAGAGATGCAATCTTTTGGGAATACAATATATCTAACACTTCTGAGTATGATTTGCCTGAAGTATGTTTTGGTTATTGGGTTGATAATGCTATTGGTGGTGATGGAGCAGATGATGAATTAGGGTTTTTTAATGACTTATTAGATATTTCATATTCTTGGGATGAAAATGGAATAGGTGTTGCAGGTTTGTTGCCAGGCGTAATGGGATTTGCGTATCTAGAGAGTCCAGGTATTGGATATGATGGTTTGGATAATGATGATGATGGCTTGGTTGATGAGAAAAGAGATAATGAAGCAGGTCAACTGGTTGGGCCAACGGATGGGATTGCTGATCTAGCTAAGTTTTTAGACTTTTATAAATTAACGGTTGCTGATTTAAAACCTCACTATGAGGGAGATGAGGATCAAGATTGGAGAGATGGAGATGATACAAATGGTGATGGCATTTATCAAGCAAATGAAAACCCTGGAGATGATGTTGGTTTAGATGGTGTGGGGCCATTAGAACTCAATTATAATGGACCTGATGAAGGTGAAGGTAATCATAAGCCAGATTATGTTGAATCTGTGGGTTGTGAACCAAATTTCGCAGCTACAGATGTTTCTGAATCTGATATGATTGGACTTACTTCCTTTCAATTATTTCCTATTTTTGATCAGCACCCTGCTCCTCCGGGTAGTCCTTGGTTTAGGAACGATGATGTAATGTGGGATTTAGTTTCTGCAGATTCTCTTACAGAGTATTATGGAACAGTAGCAAATTTGGTTGAATTGTTTGCTTCTGGTCCTTTCCCGCTCTTTAGAGGGAAAACAGAAAGAATTTCAATGGCAGAGATCCATTCGTACGATCCTCTAGAAGGTTTAAATTCTTCGGATCACATAGCCCCTGCTTTATTTAAGCTAAAAGAAATTGTGCAGGTGATTTATGAAAAGGATTATCGTTTTGCCCAACCGCCAAAGACACCCACTTTAACAGCTTCTGCTGGCGACGGATACGTTATGTTATCATGGAATGATGATGCAGATAAATTAACGCGAGATCCTTTTTTAGGTAATGTTAACGATTTTGAGGGTTATAAATTATTTAGAGCAACAGACAAATATTTTTCAGATGCAGAGGTAATAACAGATGGTTATGGTACACCTATGTTTTTAAAACCTATCTATCAATGTGATTTGGTAAATGAAAATAGTGGCTTTACTGATTTTGGCCTAGTAAATGGTACAGCATATAATCTTGGGGATAATACTGGTATCAAGCATTACTTCAGAGACGAGAATGTAGATAATGGAAGAACTTACTACTATGCAATAGTTGCATATGACTATGGTGCCCCCGATATTGGACCAGGTATTTCACCATCAGAAAATAATACAGTAATTGATATTGATGAATATGATAACATTAGAGGTATAGGAATTAATGTTGCAATTGTAGTTCCAAGATCTGATGCGGCAGGATATTCAGACCCCGATATAACTTTAGATTCCTTAAACAGCAAAATGTTAGGGACTGGTTCTATTTCTCCTAGTGTAGTATCAAGGGGACAATTAAAGCCAGGTAGTGAATATCACGTGACATTTACTTTCGATACTATTTTTAATGAACTTTTAAGGCCAGCTTATTATAGTAATCCTGGATATCAGGTATATAACAAAACCGAAGGAACCATTGTTTATAATGAAAGCCCAACATATGAATTAACAGGGCAACCTAACTTTAGCGGTTCTAACCTAATTTATAATGAACAAAATAGTCATTGGGAGATGAATAATAATATAGTCTCTGATGTATTCGAGGGGATTCAACTAGATATATCTCAATTACACATTGTTCCTACAATAGATTCTGCAAATACGGGATGGATAGGAGATAGCTTTGGAGAAGTTAATATTACTATATCAACTAGAGAATCAAAGCTCATTCCTTGGGATTGTGAAATTGTATTTACTGAAGGCAATAGCTATACTTCAAGAGTAGAGAGTGTTAGCCCATCCGATGATAGCCCAGGGATAAGAGACGATGTCGATACTAGGTTATGGTTTCCCAATAGAATCATATTGGGACAGTCTTTTGATTTTTATGTTGTTAATAAATCCAAATTAGATAAAAACGGTAATTATACACTTATGGATTTAGTTGTTCAAGATTTTGTTGGATCTTCATGGAACTACGATGGTGTTTATAATAAATTTCAAGATAAGGTTCTTGTAGGAGAGGTCGATTCTTTAAACAATTGGAAGGGGACGGCCTTTGCAATTGACTTTTTTAACATTGATAGTGTGTTTTTACCAAAAGCAGGGGACAGGTATAATATAGAGTGGGACAGAAATTTTTGGATTACAGATACGTTTAAATTTGCAATAGATACCGTAGAAAGTGTTCTGGTTGATGATGTTGAAGCTGATATTAAAGATATAAGAGTAGTTCCAAATCCATATGTAGGCACAAATGCTATGGAGGAGGCTGTTATAAACCCATTCCTTAATCAGCCAAGAAAGATCATGTTTACTAATTTACCATCAAGTTGTGTTATTTCCATCTTCACGCCGAGTGGGGTAAAAGTAAAAACGATTAATAAAAATGATGGAATTGATAACGGTATGGTTTATTGGGATTTATTAAATGAAGAAGGTTTAGAAATTGCAGCTGGTATGTATCTCTATCATGTAAGGCCAAATTTCTCAGATAAGACATTGAATGGATTAGAGCATACAGGAAAATTTGCGGTGATTAAATGAAAAAATTTACAGTTACTGTTCTAGTTTTATTTACTTCATTATATAGTCAATATAGGTACGGTACTACTGCAGCTAATTTTTTAGAGATAGGAACTAGTAGTCGAGCCGTTTCAATGGGTGAGGCATATGTTTCATTAGCCGATAATGTAAATTCTGCTTATTGGAATCCGGCCGGGTTAGCATACGTTAAAGGTCTTGAGTTTGGCGTTTCAAATCAAGATTGGGTTGTTGGTATAACGCATTCTACATTTGCTGCAGCAATTGATATGGGTAGCTATGGTACGATCAGTACATGGTTTACTGATTTTGATTATGGTTCAACCGAAGTAACAAATATTTTAAATCAAAACGGAACCGGGGAGTATTTTAATGCTAATGAGTTGTCTGCTGCTCTTTCTTATGGAAGAAACCTTGTAGATTGGTTTTCTTTTGGAGCATCTATAAAAATGATTAGCTCTAACATTTGGCATTCTGCAGCAAGGGCCACAGCGTTGGATTTAGGCGTAATTGTAAAAACAAACTTTTTTTCTATTACTAAGGACAGAGAAAATGGAATGAATATTGGAATGAGTATTTCAAATTATGGTTCTAAGATGCGATACGATGGGATTGATTTAATTAATCCAATTGATATTCTTGAAAATGAAAATGGAAATTATGAAAATGTAATTGGTCAATTCAGAACTCAATCTTGGGAGCTTCCGCTAATATTCAGATTAGGGACATCTTTAAAGCCTATAAAAAACGAAAACCAGCAACTTCTACTATCTCTTGACGTTCTTCATCCGAATAATAATAGCGAGTCTTTGAATTTAGGTGGAGAGTATGAACATAAGTTCATTGGAGGTCATGTTGTTTGCTTGAGAGGTGGAATTAAAGGAGTTGGAATTAAGCAAGCTAATGAATCAGAATTATTTGAAGGATTAGCTATACCATTTTCAACTTTGACTTTTGGTTTGGGCTATGAAAAATCTCTTCCCGGTAATAAAAGTATCGCTATCGATTATTCATACCAATCAATTGGAGTCCTTGGGAATGTATCTCTTATCACAATGCGTTTTAAACTATTTTAGTGTTGCATTATGAGGTGGGCATTCTCCTTATCCTCAGTTTTATTATCTTATTTTATTTTATCCTGTGCTGATCATAAAGTTGAGAACGATAAAGTTTCTCCCGCAAGTGGGAATGTATTAACCTTTATTGGTAATAAAGTAATAACGGTAAATGATTACATAAAACGTTGTGAGTACGTCCCAAGACCAAATTATTGTAAAAACAATAATTACATTCATAAAAAAATTGCTCTTAATTCACTCATCGCAGAAAAATTGTTAGCATTAGAATTTGAAAAGAAGAAACTGAACTTCACGAATGCTCAAAAAAATCTAATTACTGGAAGGAAAGAGCAATCAATGAGGCAGATGATGTTAAAAATTAATGGTTTTGATAAAGTTAAGTTAGATTCAGGAGTCGTTGATATTATTGCCAAACAAAATAAAAGGACATATGAAGTTTCCTTTTTGATTTTGAATGCTTTTCAAAAAGAGCAAGTTTCCGAAAAACGTATTACATCTTTAGCTAACATTCAAGATAATCTCTCTGATTTGCCAGCAGTAAGTACAAGGTCGATTGGCTTAAATGATGAAATGCCGGATGAAGTAAAAAATATTTTATTTTTTTCAAAGCCAGCTAAGAATTTTCTTTATGGCCCGGTTTCCCTAAGTAAAGAAAAACATATGTTTTTTGAAGTGAGTAGTTGGAATACACTAGTTTCTGTTACGGATGAGCAAAAGAAACAGGCTTATTTAGACGCTGAAAAAACATATAGAGAATTAACTGCTTTGAATATTTATAAAAAATATGTTTCTAACTTAATGAGCCAAAAAAAATTGGTTTTTGATCCCGAAATTTTTCAAGTTTTTTCCGATAAAGTATCCAATGTTTATTTAATTGAAAAAGAAAAAAAAGAATCGGTTATTGAAAATACTATATGGGATGAAGAAATAAAAACTGTAGATGATATTTCCTCGTTTAATGATTTAAAGATGATAAGAAACGAAAAACTTTTAACATTTGATAATGAAAAATTTAGTGTTGGTAATGTTCTGGATTTAATAAAGAAGCACCCTCTTGTTTTTCGAAATCGTAATGTCTCTTCAAAATCATTTAGTAATGAATTAAAATATGCTTTAGTCGATTTATTTCGTGATCGTGAAATCACTGAAAAAGCATATAGTTTAGGCTATGATAAACAAAGAGACATTGTTAATGTAGAGAATAAGTGGAAAGATTTTATTAGTTCATCTATGATGAAAAATGTTCTTGCAGATGGATTATCAGACAAAGAAGCATTTATAAAGCTTTCTTCAAAGATAGATTCATTACAAAAACAACATTCAAGTATTATAAAAATTGACACAGATAAATTTGAGCAAATTAAATTAACAAGCATTGATATGAATGTCATTTATACGAACCAAGCTTATCCTTTAATTGAACCATCTTTCCCAATTTTAACTGATGATCATGTATTAGATTATGGCCAAAAATATACCTTTAATTAGTATCTTTCTTTTTTTTTCTTGTACAGAAAAAGATAAATCTGTCAGCTCTAATGATATATTTGGGTGTTCAGATCCTATTTCTGTAAATTATAATTCAAGTGCAACTATAGATGATGGTAGCTGTTTGTACTCTGGCTGTACAGAAATAAGTGCAATTAATTATGATTCAACAGCAACCGTTGACGATGGGAATTGCCTTTTCGAAGAGAGCATTGTTGAGGGCTATCAGCTTTTTTGGAACGATGAGTTTAATTTGGACAGTCTTAATTTAAAGTTTTGGAACATTGAAGAATGGTGGCCTGGTGCATTTAATGAGGAAAGTCAGAGCTATGAAAACAACAAAGATAACATAATCGTTATAGACGGGAAATTATATATACGTGCAAAAAAAGGAATGCCTTTTGATCCTAACAATCCTGTTTATACATCAGGTCGAATAAATACAAAAGATAAAGTTGAATTACAATATGGTTATTGGGAGATAAGAGCCAAACTACCATCAGGGGTTGGTACCTGGCCAGCTATCTGGATGCTAAACTCGAAAATTGATTCAATTGGTTGGCCAAATTGTGGTGAAATTGATATCATGGAGCATGTAGGTTTTGATCCGCACAAGGTTTTTTTTAGCATCCATAATACAAATTTATATGGTAATGTTCATGGTACCAGTCAACAAGGAGTTTATGAATCAAATAGTCTTGAAACATCATTTCATAACTATGCAATTGAATGGGGAGAAAACTTTATCAGAGGATACATAGATGATATTCTTTATTTTGATTATTCAAAAAATTCCGAATCATTCAATGATTGGCCATATGACAATCCTTTTTTTCTGATTATTAATTTAGCAATTGGAGGTGAATGGGGGGGCATTCAGGGAATTGATAATTCTATCTTCCCAGCATCTTTTGTGATTGACTACGTTAGACTATATATTAAAGAATGAGATTCTATTATTTTTTTATAGCGATCATTTTATCTTTTCTTAATTTTTCATTTTGTCAAAAACCTTACCGAGGAGCAGAGTACCGTACGATAAATGAGTTTTTGTACGGCCGATTTGAAGTAAAAATGAAAACTGCAGTAGGATCTGGAATAGTATCTTCCTTTTTCACTATTGATGATTATTGGGCTAACGGACAAAGCAGTACTTCAAATTGGAGAGAAATTGATTTTGAGGCATTAGGAAATTTGACTAATGCCGTTCAAACTAACATTATAACTGCATATGAAACACATCATGAAGAAATAATAAATACATTATTTTACCCTTATGAATCATTTCATGTTTATGCATTTGAATGGACCCCGGTTAGTATAAAGTTTTTTATTGATGGTGAGTTGGTCAGGCAAGACTATAACGATTATGTATCAACACATAATACTGGTCAAAAAATTATGATGAATATATGGCAGCCTATTTGGGAAAACTGGGTAGGTGAATTTGACGAATCAATTCTTCCAGTGTATGCATATTATGACTGGGTGAAATATTATTCTTATACCCCTGGCGAAGGAACATATGGTAGTTTTAATAATTTTAGCTTTGTCTGGGAAGATAATTTTGATTTCTTCAATAATCAGATATGGCAAAAAGCAACGCATTCTTGGTCTGCAAATAATGCTCAGTTTGTACAGCAAAATGCTGTCTTGCAAGATGGGTTTTTGATATTATGTCTTACTGATAACCTGTCCTATGGATATTCTGGCGGCGAGTTATCAGTTTCAGAAAGTTTTTTTGATGAAAAAAAAATTGGTTTTAAAATTTCACCAAATCCTTTTAATTCTTCGTTTACAGTTATAGCACCTAAAAATTTAGAAAATAAAATTTCTGAAATAGTTTTTTATAATATTAAAGGTAATGAGGTTCTACGCAACAAGGGTAATCTAAATGGTAAAACACATATAAATTTTTCTAAAGCAAATTTATCGACTGGATTGTATTTCTTAAAAATTATATTAGGACACAATGAATACTATTCCAAAATTACTTATTTAAGATAGGTTATCTTTTTTACTAATTCTGAATTAATATTTTTTATTTTTAGTAAATAAATTCCTGAACTAACTTTTTTATAATCTTGGGAAGATTTCAGATTCCAATTCAATTTATTTAATCCTTTGGTAGCAATAAGGTTTTTCTCAAAAACTTTATTTCCAAGCAAATCGTAAATTGTTATTTTTGTTTTACTTGCGAATGAGCTTCCCCATTGAATATTTAAGTTTGAATTCAAAGGGTTTGGATAGCATAGCAAGTTAAAGTTGGTAGGGATCGAAGATATATCCATTTCGTTGAATATAATATTTTTGAAATCAAAACTCCCATTAATTGCTTCAACTTTTAAAGTAATCTCATCTTTAATTGAAATGTTTCCTAGGCTAACTATACGCCAACCATCACCCAAACCAATTGTATTTGGAATATTTATAGGACCTAATGTGTCTCCGAATTCAGTTGTGGCTATAATTCTTCCATTGGTGTTATATGATGATACTTCTAAGAATACTTTATAATTATTAGGTTCTGCGGACAAAATCGAATATTTCATCCATTCTCCATTTTCTATCCATCCAACATGGTAATTACCTGTTCCACCCGTACTAAAGCCTATATCAACCCCATCATTCCTGAAAGACCAGCCGTTATTCCATGATTTTGTTTGGGGCGAAAATTTATTGGGGTCTTCTGATTGATTATCAAAATATGCCACGTTATTATTTCCTGTATCGTAATTGACCGCAGGTAATAATCCTGGTGCAATAAAGTTTGAAAATGATTTGTTTGTTGAGTTGTAGGTGGTATCGGATAATGCTCTGGTTAGTCCAATGTTTACTTTACAAGAATCAAAGTGAAGGTTTCTTGCCATTGACATTAACCCAGCAAAAGCTTCTGCGGTGTCTGGTCTTGCAGCAGTACCCCCCCAATAGTTAATTAATTTTTGATAATCATCTGTTATTTTATAGCTAAATAAACTAGAAATTCTTTCAACACTTTTAAAATTCCACCAGCTCCACCCTATTTCATTTCTGTTAAAAAACTCTTTAATTCCGTTACCCCAATAATTAGAATTTTCACCAAATTCTCCTACCCAGAGTGGGACATTGTATTGTAAAGCAATTCCATTTCTATATTGATTATACATAGTTAAAGTGTCTTCAATTCCACCAATGTAATGATGAAAACTGTAAACCATGTTTAGATCAAAAGGAGGCAATAAACCGGTATGATCATTGCCATACCAATTCCCTTCAATGAAAACTATGTGTTTTTGGTCTACAGTTCTAATAGAATCAATAGTCTGTTCATATATATTTCTAAGAGTATTAGCTACGCCAGCTCTTGCTGGTTCATTTAATAGGTCGTAGCCCGCAATTACAGCTTCATCTTTGTAATAATTTGCAATGTATTTCCAGGTAGAGGCTAGCCATCTTTGGTTTGTATAATTAGTAAAAAGTTCAGAGTCTCCATTTATTTCAGAATCTGAAAAATCATTTGTGTTTTGAGCACCAGGAGCTGCATGCATATCAAGAATGAGATAAATATTATGCCTATTCCCCCAAGTTATAAGTGAGTCTAATAATTCAAAACCTATAGTGCTAAATTCTAAAAAGTTAGGTGAAAAATCTCTATAATGAAGCGGAATCCGTAGTGCGTTAAAATTATTGTCTGAAATATATTTAACATCTTTTTCCGTAATATAATTTTTTCTATACAAATCGAAAAATTGATTTTTCTTTTCTTCACCAACTAAGTATTTGATAGAATTTTCCATTCTAGAGGTCGAAGCGTGTTCAATATAGCAATTCCACATATATCCCTCTAGAACAACCCAGCCTCCAAGGCCGAATCCTTTTAAGAGTATTTTTTTATTATTCTCATCAACTATTGTATCGCCTCTAGTTTTTAAGAAATCAATTGCTGACAGTTGGTGAATAATTAGCAGAAGTAATAAAAGTTTTTTCATGACATTGCTGCTAGCTAGCTTCCTAAGTGTTAAATTTTTAAGCAATATATATTGTAATTATAAAGTACAAATAGACAATTAAATTAATTAAAACACTAATCATACGGAATAAAAGCTTATGAACTTAATTTCTAAAATAAAGTAGGTATAAAAATTGATATGAATAAAATTTTAAAAAGAACATTTAATACTACATTTTTGGTATTATTCATTTCATTATTTAGCTGTTCAAATAGTGAAAATAAGTATATAAAAGAATTAATTGAACAGATGACCCTAGAAGAAAAAATTGGGCAAATGACTCAAGTTGATTATCGATACCTTAAGGATAAGTCTGATATAACAAAGTATTTTCTTGGTTCTATACTAAGTGGGGGTGGCTCTACGCCACCAACAAATCAACCTTCCTCTTGGGTTGATCTTTATAATGGTTTTCAAAAACAAGCGCTTAAAACGCGACTCAAAATTCCTTTAATATACGGTATTGATGCAGTTCATGGACATAACAATGTTTTTGGAGCTACAATGTTTCCTCATAACATTGGCCTAGGCTGTGCTAATGATAAACTGCTTGTACAAAAAATTGCTGCTGCAACTGCGGCTGAAGTTAAAGCAACTGGGTTAGATTGGACGTTTGCGCCTTGTGTTGCGGTAGCACAAGATGAAAGATGGGGTAGAACATATGAGAGTTTTTCTGAGGACTCCGATATAGTTACTGAACTTGGAGTCGCATCAACCATCGGATATCAAGGTAGAACTTTGAACAAAAATTCTGTGCTAGCTTGCGCAAAACATTTTGTTGGAGATGGGAACACAGTATTTGGAACGGGTACAAATTGGTATAAAATTGACCGAGGTGATGTTGTTTTAGAAGAAGAAGAACTAAGGAACAAGTATATAAAACCGTTTAAAGAATCTATCAAAGCAGGAGTAGGAAGCATAATGATCTCTTATAATAGTTGGAAAGGTAAGAAGCTACATGGCCATAAATATCTAATCAACGATGTACTTAGAAAAGAATTAAAATTTGATGGGGTCATTATTTCAGATTGGGCAGGTATAAATGAAATAGATAAAGATTATAAAACTTGCATCATTCAATCTATTAATGCTGGTATCGATATGAATATGGTCCCAGGAAGCCTTAACCCGGATGATAATTCATACGATGATTTCATTAGATTGGCGATTGAAGCTGTTAAAGAAGGCTCTATTTCAATAGAAAGAATCAATGATGCTGTACATAGAATCTTAAAAGTAAAAAAACAAATTGGTCTTTTTGATAGTCCTATTAAGAATCCATCTAATAAAAATGTTGTTGGATCTAAAAGGCATAGAGATTTAGCTAGGGAAAGTGTTCGCAAATCTTTAGTGCTTTTAAAAAATGAAAATAAAATATTGCCATTAGGAAAAGTTGGTAAAAAAATTACTTTAGTTGGCGATCATGCAGATAATATAGGTTTTCAATGTGGTGGCTGGACAATTCATTGGCAAGGAGGTTCTGGTGACATAACACCCGGCACTTCAATTTTAGATGCTTTTAAAGCTGCTGTTAGCGACCCTAGCAATATACGTTATTCAAAAAATGCTGATAATTTACTAGGCTCTGATGTTATTTTAGTAGCCATAGGCGAAAAACCATATACTGAAGGAGTAGGGGATAGAGATTCTTTGTTATTATCTAGAGAACACAAGAAATTATTAGAAAAAGTTAAGCGCGCAAAAATACCATATGTCGTTATTTTAATATCTGGGCGCCCAATGATTATTAATGAAGAATTAGATAACAGTAATGCTTTTATCGCTGCTTGGCTTCCTGGTACTGAGGGGGCGGGTATTTCAGATGTTATATTTGGAGATTTTGATTTCACAGGCAAACTATCTATGACATGGCCTAAATCAATGAAGCAAATACCCATTAATTTTGGTGATAATGATTATGATCCTATGTTTGAATTTGGTTTTGGCCTGTCTTATAAATAGTTAGAATTTTTTATGTTTAAAAAACTATTCATTTTATTCCTTATTAAATCCTTAGTTTTTTCTCAAACCATACAAATAAATGAAATAGTAACTTCTAACCAAAACAGCTATTATGATGAAGATGGAGATACGCCTGATTGGATAGAATTATTTAACCCTACAACTAACAGCATATCAATTAGTGGTTGGGGCTTATCTGATGATGTTAATGAGCCATTTAAATGGCTCATTCCAGACGTATCATTGGGATCGCAAGATTTTCTTCTTATAATGGCTTCTGATAAAGATAGAGTTGATATAATTTCAGAATGGGAGACCATTATTGACATAGGAGACTCGTGGTATTATTTTGTAGCTACCCAGCAACCGCCGTCAAATTGGAACCAATTAGGTTTTAACTCTAGTAGCTGGAGTATTGGGCCTAGTGGTTTTGGATATGGTGATGATGATGATAATACAGAAGTTTCTAATACAATATCAGTATATTTAATAAAGACATTTTCAATTACAAATTTAGAGCAAATAAAAAAGATTGCTTTTCACATTGACTATGATGATGGATTTGTTGCTTATTTAAATGGGCAAGAGTTTGCGAGAGATAATATCATTGGTAATCCACCTGCGTTTGATCAAGGAACAATAACTTGGAAAGAAGCGTCTATGATAAGTGGTGGGATGCCATCTTTATTTTGGGTTGATTCTGTTGATGCCTGGTTGAATGAAGGACAAAATGTTTTAGCGATACAAGTGCACAATTTTAATAATAATTCTAGTGATCTTTCTTGCATCCCTTTCCTTACAATCGGTAGAGATACTCCTTCCGATAATAGCTTAAGCATAGCTGAGGAAATTGAGGTACCAGTATCTATTTTCCATACAAATTTTAAAATTAGTTCAGAAGGTGAAACTATTATAATTACAGCTCTAGATAGTGTTATTATTGATTCTTTACATACTGGTGAACTTCAAATGGATGTTTCTATTGGTAGAATAAATGATGGTGAAAATTATGGGTTGTTTTTAGACCCCAGTCCTGGTGAGTCCAATGGAGATGAAGCTGTTTTGGGAGTCTTAAGTGATGTTGTGTTCTCTGAAGAATCAGGTTTTTATAATAGCCCCTCTTTATCAATATCAATTGATACTTATGATGAAGGGGTTTCTATTTATTATACCTTAGATGGCTCTCAACCAACTATAAATTCATTTTTATATGATAGCTCCATTTCAGTTCAGGAGAATACAGTAATTAAAGCAGCTAGCTTTAAAGATGGCTGGTTAAGATCTTCAATTAAAACCAGAACATTCATATTTGATAATCAAGATAATAATCTTCCCGCAATATTTTTATCTACTGATCCAGATAATTTTTTTGACTACTATACTGGAATTTATGAAATGGGGCCAAATGCATCCTCCGACTTTCCTCATTTTGGCGCAAACTTTTGGGAAGACTGGGAAAAACCGATCTTCATTGAACTTCTTGAGACTGACAATACTTATTATTCATCGCCGGCTGGAGTAAAAATTTTTGGTGCCTACAGCAGGGGACAAGCTCAAAAATCTTTGTCATTATTTGCGAGAGGTCAGTATGGCAATAATGAATTTAACTTTAAATTTTTTCCAGATCTAGAAATTGAAAAATTTCAATCCCTGGTTTTACGTAACTCTGGTAATGATTGGAATTTTACAATGTTAAGAGATGGCTATGCAACTGGACTATTTAAAGATATTGATATTGATATTCAAGGTTATAGACCTATGCTTGTTTATCTTAACGGGGAATTTTGGGGTTTATATAATCTTAGAGAAAAAATAAATGAGCACTTTATTGCAACGCATCATCCTGTTGATCCTAATGAGATTGATTTAGTTGAAGTTCAAACTGCAAATCAAGGTACTATCGATAATTATAATGAATTGATTTATTATGTAAATCAGTCAGATATAGCAGATCCTGCTGTTTATGATTCTGTCTCTAAATGGATTGATATAGATAATCATATAAATTATAATATTGCTCAAATATTTATCGATAATAGGGATTGGCCTGGTAATAATGTTAAATATTGGAGATCATATTTTGGAGATCGTAAATGGAGATGGATTTTGTATGATACTGATTTTGGGTTTGGTTTTCCATGGATTGGGGATGCTTATAATTTTAATACTTTACAGTTCGCGGTCGAGGAAAATGGACCATCCTGGCCAAACCCGCCATGGTCAACTTTTCTTTTTAGAAGACTGTTAGAGAATAGTAATTACCAGCAAAGATTTATAAATATCTTTTGTGATAGGTTTAATACAATTTTTACCTCAGATCACATGATAAGCAGATTAGATTCAATTACTGCCAACATAGAAAATATAATACCAGCTCATCAAAACAAATGGCCTGAGTCAGCAATTGACTGGGAGTATAATATACAATTTATAAGAGATTTTGCACAATTCAGACCAGACTATATGAGGCAGTTTTTGGAATCTTTTTTTGATATCTCTAATTTAGTCGAAGCAAGATTCTACGCAACTCCTGGTGGTAAAATTAAAATCAACACTATTGTTCCAGAAAGCAACTTGTGGGCGGGAGAATACTATGAAGATATTCCAATTAACATTGAAGCAATACCTGACAGTGGGTTTGTTTTTGTAGGTTGGCCGCAATATCCTGATTCTAGTTCGGTTATGAATGTTCAAGTTTATGAAGATTTTTATTTAACGGCATATTTCACACCTTATTTAGGTGTTGACACAATTGATTTAGTAATTAATGAAATTAATTATAACAGTTCAGATTTGTTTGATACCGGTGATTGGATTGAAATTTATAATAATGGTGCTCAGGTAGTTGATCTTGATGGGTATTATTTTACTGATAATGATCCTGAACATAGATATACATTCCCAGCATACTCAAGTGTAGAGCCTGGAGAATATATTCTTTTAGTACAAGATACAGCTTCATTTTTAACACTTTTTCCTAATGTTCAAAATATATATGGTTCATTTGATTTTGGATTAAGTGGAAGTGGCGAGCAAATCAGTTTATATGATTTATCTAATCGATTAATTGATAGAGTCGAGTATGATGATACTTATCCTTGGCCAGCAGAGCCCGATGGAAATGGTCCAACTCTTGAACTCATTCATCCTGACTCTTCAAATGAATTTGCCATTGCCTGGGGTTTTTCATCTGGGAATGGTTCGCCAGGCTCTTTAAATAGTATCGCTATAGAGTTATTTATATCAGATAATGATATCCCTTCTAATCATTTAGTTCATTCGGCTTTTCCTAATCCATTTAATTCGCGTGTTAAAATTGTCTTTAATGTAATTAATAATATGGATGATTATAACCTATCGATCGTTAATATTCTTGGCGAAACAGTACGAACATTTAAATCTCAAAAATTTCACAGCGGGATGAATATCATTTTTTGGAATGGTAAAAACGATTTTGGTAATGATTTAAGCACAGGTGTTTATTTTTGTAGATTAAAATCCAAAAATATTGATAATAGCATTAAACTTCTTTACGTAAAATAAAATATGGCACGAAAAGTTTTTTCATTAATTACGACAATATCCTTAGCTTTTTCTGGAGAAAACCATTCGGATGATTTAGCATATCAATTAGTTCTAGAAAAAATTAATAAAGAGGTCGTTCCTTCTTCCTATATTGATGAAATTTTTAATAATTCATCAATTGAAAAACACTTAGAAATTCCAGAAAGATTCGCTAGGCCATATGAAAAAAAATCTTGGGAACAGTATAAAAAATTATTCATTAAAGAATCTCGAATTGTAGCTGGAGTAAAATTTTATAGTGAAAATAAAGATCTCGTACTTCAAGTTTCAAAAAAATATAATGTGGATTCGTTTATTATTTTAAGTATAGCAGGCATTGAGAGTAATTATGGCAGGCATTATAAAGGATTCACTGTCTTTAATTCTTTGTATACTCAAATTCATGAAATGCCAAAGAGGGCTAAGTGGGCATCTAATGAGTTAGCTTCATACTTAGAGTATTGTTATAAAGATAATGTAGATCCTCAAAGCATTGAGGGTTCTTATGCAGGGGCATTTGGTTTTGGACAATTTATTCCATCTAGTTTTAACAGGTATTCAGTTGATTTTGATGAAGATGGTGTTAGAAGACCACATGATTGGCCGGATGTTTTAGGTAGCATTGCTAATTACCTTGTGAAAAATGGTTATAATCCTGGTAGTAAAAATTATGAACAAGGTGGAGACATTTGGAAATCAGTTTGGGCTTATAACCATTCTGATAACTATGTTATGGCAGTTCTTGGTCTAGCGGAAAAAATTAGACAAAGAAGTAGCTATCTTCATTCAGATGTTGAAAACAGATTAAATAATGTTATTGAAAATTTTAATCCTTTGGATAATAAATCAGTCAGTGATTTACAAAGAACTTTAAATGTGAATGGATATGATCTAGAAGTTGATGGCAGGTTGGGACAAAAGACTATAGAAGCTCTCAGAGATGCTCAGTCAAAGAAAGATTAGTGTTTCTTTTTATAACCTTACTGTAAGCATAATTATTTTCCCATTGCGTTTTATATCTACAGAAATCGATTGACCTTTTTCTATTTCATCCATTCTTTTCATAAATTCATAAATATCATTAACGGGTTTCTTGTTTATTGACTTAATAATATCGCCAGATCTTATTCCTGCTTTTGCTGCTGGGCCATTAGGGTCATATATTTTATCGACTTTTAATCCTTTAATGGTTCCGCCATAATACGGGATTATTCCAAGTTTTACTTTTTGATTCGAACGTGAATTTTTCTGTTTTTTGAGACCAGACAAGGTAAATAATGGTTTTGAGTTTTCCCTACTTAGTCTGATCGTTAACCTATAAATAACATCAAGAATTTGCTTTTCACCTCGCACGTTTATTTTTTCCCAATCATCTTCAGGCAGATGATAGAGATTTTCATAGTCTCCTGTAAAGAAGAAAAGTACGGGGATGTTTTCTGCATAAAAGCTGGTATGATCACTGGGGCCATAGCCGGCTTTATCATATTCAAATTTTAATCCTGTTTCAATGGATAGAGAATCAAGTATAGGTTCAAAAACTGGTGATGTTCCAACACCTCCAATTATTATAGTAGAGTCTTTCATTTTACCTATCATATCCATATTTATCATTGCTGATGCATTTTTAATGTCAATCGTTGGATTTTTAACAAAATATTTTGAGCCCAACAAACCCTTTTCCTCAGCGTCAAAAGCAATGAAGAGAATACTCCTTTTTAGGAGTTTTCGATTTGCTTGAAGTTTATGAGCAAGCTCAAGCAATCCAGCAGTCCCAGAAGCATTGTCATTAGCACCATTATGTACTGCGTTTGTATCAGGTTTCAGTGATCCAGACCCAGGTCCTCCATAGCCTAAATGATCAAAATGAGCACCAATAATAACGAATTCGTTACGATATTTATGATTTCTACTGATGATTTTTCCAACCACGTTCGCAGCTCTTGAATAGATATCTTTTAATTCTACATTTGCTGTAATTTTGAGATCAGGGATTGTAAATGATTCTGACTTTAAGTTTCTATTCATCTTATTTTGAATTATTTCTCTTGAACTTCCAACTGACCTTAAAATATCATCCGCAATATCATTAGCCAGATGGATTGCAGGGATGCCTGATTTAGAATATCCTGGGATGTATTTAAAAGGGATTAATGTAGAGTCTTCAATTTGTGAAATAAAAATAATTCCTGCTGCACCTCGATCTCTAGCCTCGATCATTTTATTATGAAGGTCGGAGTGTGATGCATAGGCACTATAAGGATTTTCTCTTTCTGGATTATGTCTCATCACCATTACCCATTTACCATAAACATCAAGGTCTTTATAATCATTCCAAATTAACGAATCTCTTATCATATTAATTCCATAACCAGCAAAAACAACATCGCTTGATAAGCTCGCATTCCCAGAAAACCAAAGAGGGATATAGTCTTTTTCTATATTTAAGGGCCTGTCATTTAATTTAAGGGAGTTATTTTTTCCTATTTCAACGCTATCAAGGATACTAAAAGTCTGTTTGAATGAATTTCCTTCTCCTGCTTGTTGGACTCCAAATGTTTTAAATTGATTAATTATATACGCAATGACATCTTTAGATTCTCTGGTGCCAGGGTATCTTCCAGCTCTTTTGTCATCAGATAAAAACTTTATGTGTTCAATAATATCTTTATCGGCGATTTCAGAAGAACCCATATTTCCAGGGCCGATTTGGCGAAACCAGAAAAAACAAAGACCCACTATTAGTATTACTAAAATAGTTGATAATAAACTTTTGTTTTCAGTCATAATAAAGTTTTCTTGGCTTAATTTAACACTATTGAATTTATGTCTGTAAAAAACAATAATATTAGTATTAAAGTAATTTCACACTTTGTTAAAAATAAGTCTTCGCCAGAGGATTCTATATTTTTATTTTCTTATGATGTTAAAATAAAAAATAATGGTGCTTCAGAGATTCAACTATTATCTAGATATTGGCATATTCAGGATGGGGATGGGAATGTCGAAGAGGTGCGTGGTCCTGGAGTAATAGGTTTACAACCATTAATTAAATCTGGTATGACTTTTGAATATTCTAGTTTTTGTTCTTTGAAAACACCGCTTGGCATGATGAGTGGGTCCTATCAAATGAAACTTAAATCAGAAGAAACATTTGATGCACTAATTCCAGCATTCTCATTACATGCTGGTGAACATATTGATTAGTAAGTTAATTATTGTATAGACTAAGAATATTAAAACTACCCATTTACCATATAGGCCCAGTAAATGAATGGGTTTAGTGATTTTTCTTATTTGCGTTTTATCATTTTCGAATTTTGTTGATTCTTCGCCTGTCGCTACTGATCTATATTGCCAAAGGTTATAACCAAAGGTTTTAACTATATTAATATGGGTGGTTGTAAAAGATTCGCTTTGATACATATCTTTATATTTACCAAGCGGGAGTATATAGTCTCCAGCATCAAGAATATTCATAAGTATGTTTGAAAAATACTTTCCATCAATTAAAGCTGGCTCTATCCCTAGTATTTTACCATTACTTTTTAATACTCTTCGAAATTCTTTGAATATGAGTTTGCAGGATTTTGCATTAATATGATGAAGGCATAAAGAAACAAATATCATATCAAATGAATTATCTTCCCAGGGCAACTTATCTTTTGAAGAATTGATTATTGGGATCTTTTCAAATTTATATTTTGGATATTTTTTACCAGAGCTTTCTACTCTACTATAATCAACCTCAGAGCCAATATAGTCCTCTGGGTTAAACAATTTTGAATTCGCACCCGTACCACAGCCAAAGTCTAAAACTTTCATACCTTTATTATAATGTTCATTAACAAAATCAAATGTAGTCTCCCCTTGTAAGGGGACTACAATATTTCTGTAGGCCAATGTTTCTAGTTTTTCAAATATTTTCATTTTTTAATTTCTGTAGAGTGATAATATCCACAAAGAGTCTTTTTCTGTTATAGGCTTACCGAGTCTTCCTGCTATCTCTGCTTGCGTTTTGTTTCTTTGTCCTAATAGAACGCATGCTGTGGGGTTATCAAATAATATTGCTGCAAGGAGTGACTGCATTATCGCATCCTCGCCAAGATTTGGGAATTTTGATTCGATCTTTTTTTTATTTTCTTTCATTTTTTCAATGAATTCAATGTCTTTGAATTCTTTTACTGACCTTCTGAAGTCCCCTTTTGGGAAATCAGGTATAGATTTGTATTTACCTGTGAGTATTCCATGTTTAATTGGCGAAAAAAAACACACTCCAAGGTTATTTTTTGTAATGTGATCCTTTAATCCCGAAGTTTCATATTCAATATCATAAACATTATATAATGGTTGGACTACATCTGGATTCACAATATCAATATATTTCATGATTCTACTGGCTGACCAATCAGATAGTCCAATGAATCGAGTTTTACCTTCTTCTTTAAAGCGTATTAGCTGTTCCATTGCTTGTTCAAGGAATTCATCTTTTTTGCCAAAATTGCAATGGTGTAAATAAAATAAATCAACACAATCAGTTTTAAGGTTTTTCAAAGATTGTTCCATTTTTGTTCTAATGTAATCCGAATTGTACCAGTATTTATTTGGGCCTTTATCCCAACCAACTTTTGTTGCAAGAAAAATATTATTTCTTGAAATCTGATTCCACATTGAGCCAATTATTTTCTCTGAATGCCCTTCTCCGTATACATCAGCAGTATCCCAATGATTTATGCCTAATGAAAGCGATTTCAATAGTGCATCTTTTGAGTCTTGATCAGATTGATTAGACCAACCAACACTTGTACCATCGTCTGTGTTTTGTTTCCCGTGTGACCAAGCTCCAAGACTGATTATAGATACGGATTCTTCTGTTCTTCCTAGTATAATTTTTTTCATTAATTTTTATGAAATAAGGTAGATAGTTATATATAGGTTATTGAAATTTATACATTATGAAGCATGAGTATTTAAAAATTTTGGATATTGGTCATAGTGGAAATTCACCAGATAATGCAATGGTAATATTAGAAACGGCAGTTAGTCAGTGTTTATTTGAAAATAAAACCAAAGTAATTAAAGTTATTACAGGACATGGTTCAGGGAGGTTGCGTAACGCTGTAAGAGATTGGTGTAAAGATCAAGATGGTAGATTTAAAGATGTGATATATGGTGAGGATTATGATATGTTTAATAAAGCTGCAGCCGAAATGAGGAGTGATTGTGGACAACCAAACGATATGGATTTTGGCAGAAAAAATGCTGCTGTAACATATATATGGTTAAGATGAGAGGCTGGTAAAATGGAAATAAAAAATAGTTTATTTATAATAATAGTTGTTCAATTTTTTAACTGCGCTGGGACAAATTATAAAAAACTTAGCATTGAAAACCCCGCCAAACTAATAGAAGTTCAGGACTCTCTTCTTTCAGTTAGTGGTGATAATCAACGTATTAGAGATGCGTTGGTTACTGCAAATAATAGTGTTGCAAAAAAGTACTTAAACACTGGTGATTTAAAGTCGGCCGTTCACCACTTTAATAAATCAACTTCTATAGATGGCGATAATAAGAATTCTAAATTTGGGCTTTTGATTGCTGAAGGGAGAATATTAATTAAAAGAGGCAATAAAAATGGAATATGGGATGCGATTGAGAAGTTTTCTAAAGCATCATCTTTATTCCCAAGAAATGGTGAACCATTTTACTGGATGGCTAAATCTTATACGAAATTAGGTGATACAGAATTTGATCTAATTCTTGAATCATATGAAAAATCTTTAGCGCTAGACTTAAATGAAGGCTTACGATTAGAAGTTGAAAAAAACTATAAAATAGCTAAAAATCGGAAAAGTAAATTAGATTCTTTTTGGAAATAAAATATCTTCACTCCTCAATTAATGTAAGTAATTGTTAATTATTTATATTTTCTTGACACGTGATTGATTATTAAGTAAAATTGCTCCCACTCTGCATTGAAAGATGCAAAGTGACTTAAAATATCCGAGGTAAGAAATGAGATCACAATTGAGCTTTATAGGGCGAGTTGTATGCTCGCTGTATGTTCTGTTGCTCTATGGGCACTCAGTGTCATTTGCTGCAGAAAAATATGACTTAGAAGGTACTGTTAAAGGTATTGATAATAAGGTAACTGTCGAACTTGCTGGTACTAAAAAAGATGACAAAACCAATAGAGGTGGTGAGTTTAGATTAAGAAATGTTTTAGAAGGTGAATATACTTTACAGGTCATATCAGACAAAAAAGTAATCCATGAGCAATCTATTAAAGTAGACAAAGATGAAGATAATTTAGAAATTAACGTTGGTTCTTCATCTGCTGTAGTTGATAAGACGGTCATTGCGGCTGCAGCTTCAAATTCTGTTAAGCAAGAAGTCTCTGAAGTACCTGTTCCTCAAACAGCAGAGGCAAGTGGAGGAGCATCTAATGATTTTATTTTAAATGAACTTAATTTTGAAATAAAAAAGTTAACAGCAGAGTTCAAGCATTTAAGTAGAGAAATGGATGACCTCAAAGCTTTAAGTAAAATGTGGATCAATCCATTAACTATTTATTCGAAAGAAATAATTTTAAAAAATGGTAGTACAGTTTTTGGGAAAATTGTTTATCAGGATGATAAATCTCTAAAAGTTGAGACTTTAGTTGGTTATTTAATAATCAAGAGAGATGAAGTAGTTCGAATTGTCGATAATGTTATAACCGAAGATCAGCAAGAGTATGTTCCAGAGCAGATTAGAGAAAGTTATGCTCCGCCTCCTATGCCAAAATTGACCGTTCCTAAGTATACATCCTCAAGTGTTTCTAATAGAGATGCTAGTGAAAAGTTCTCAGCTAATTGTGTTCTAATGGGTAACATATCAGAAAAAAAGGATACACAGGGGAATGTTGTTTTTAATGGCGAAATTAAAAATATTGGTGGCAGAAGAGCAGATTTTGTAAAGATGGATTTTGTATTTAGAAAAAATTGGAGTGGAGAAACCCGTACATTGACAACATTTATACAAGGTTCTTACAACACATTCGATAGTGGGATTGTTTCTGATGCCAGTTTATTACCAGGAGCTCTAGGGAAGTTTGAACTATATGTTCCTCAAGACTTTGGGTCTTTCATAGGTTATTCTTACGTAATAGACTGGGAAGAGTATCAATAAAAAACATTTTTATGATTATCAAATTACTACTATATATTATTTTAGCATTTCTTATTCCGAATGTCTTTAGCCAGCATGTAGATGAGGATACATTTTTACTTGATATGGGGGTGGTTATTCAGCCTGCGAATAAGCTTGGTAAAGTAGTACAACCAATAGATGAAACTCATATATTAAAATCGAACAGTATGATAGATAAAAAAGAATATAATTCTGTTTTCGCAGCTAAAGCATCTGATATGATTTCATCTATTGATATAATCACTAGTCAAATTAGTAATATCGAAAAAGATTATCAGGCTATGATAGAACAGTTAGAAGTAGAAAATTCCAGTTTAAGAAATCAAATTATTAGTTTAAAGCAGAGACTTAATTCAGAAATATTAAATGTTAGTTCAATCGAAGTTGAATCAGTCAAACCAGAAATTGAAGTTCCTCTTCCATTAGAAGTATCATCTGTTGACCAAGGTATTGTTGAAGAAGTTGACCCTCAGACAGCAAATATTAGTCATAAAATAATACTTAAAGATTTTGATGAAGACATTTACATAAAAGGCGTCGTTCATTATAATAATGAGCAGTTTGATGAGTGTATTAAATATTTAGGAGTGCTTCCTTTTGGAATAAGTGAATCTAGAAATGCTACTAAAGGACTATTCCTGCTTGCTGATTCCTATGAAAAAATTGGGAGGTACAAGCAGGCTTTACTTTGTTTAGAAAAATTAACATCATTTAATGACCCTGCCTATTCTGAATTGGTCCTTTTTAAAAAAGGCATTATTTATAGAGATATTGGAATGAGGGATAAAGCTCAAAAAGTTTTTCAAACATTAGTTAACTTTTACCCTGATAGTGAGTACAAAGCATTTGCTGAACAGGAAATACATAACATATAACATTTAAATGGATAGCAAAAAATATATATTATTTACACTTATATTCTTGGCAAGTATGATTTTTGCGTCTGCTAGAGTTGCTTACACTCGTCCTGGTCTAATGATGAGAATCCCGACTTCTAGCGTTGAAAAAGCTCCTTATATTTTTAGAACTGGTTTTGGGGTAGAACTCCACAATTTTGACCCCATCAATACGGCTAAAGGGGTATATTTTGACATGGAATTTGCGAAAGGTTTTTCTGCTGGATTCTCTGCTGTTCAAGGGGGAGATACGACAGCTCTGAATCTAATTTCTGAATCTCAGTATTCCCCGCAAGTAGAATTTGGGTTTCATTTTCAACAAAGAATTTTTGTTTACAATGATATTTCTCTTTCAGCAGGCTTGCAAGATATTGTATTCCAAAACAACCAAGATGACGAACAAGTTTTAAGTTTAAATACTGACCTATTATCTTTCTTTTTAGTATTGGCTAGTGAAAAAGATTTAGGTGATTATAAAATGAGCACTTTCATGGGGTTCGGTACTGGAGGATTAGGCCCTATGGATAGTGTTAAAGTAATAAGCGATTCAGCACAAACGGCAAATGCGGGTGTCTTTGTTGGATTCTTATTGAAAACGCCCTACTTCGGTAGAACTGGTGGAATGGATATTGTGGGTGAATTC
>MDSV01182893.1_pt1 | contig 32564 bp, 31 predicted proteins | sample 810851 | NCBI WGS metagenome assembly MDSV01 (sample SAMN05326640, study PRJNA326480) | marine metagenome | isolation source: seawater | place: Atlantic Ocean: North East | collected 2012 | reverse complement strand
TTGATGATGAAACTTAGAATCTATGATGATCGAATGATTAAGATGCAACGAACTGGAAAGTTGTCATTCTACATGCGTTCTTTGGGAGAAGAAGCAATTGCTATTGCGCAAACAATGGCATTAGATGATACTGATTGGATATTCCCTTCGTACCGCCAACCTGGTGCGCAATTCGTTAGAGGGCGAGACATGGTTAGCATGATTTGCCATTGTATCGGAAATACGGAAGATAACATTCGTGGTCGCCAGATGCCAGTACATTATTCCTGGAAAGAAGGACACTTCATCTCCATATCAAGTCCGGTTGGAACTCAATTTAGTCAGGCGGTTGGAGTTGCTATGGCATCTGCATACAAAGGAGATGACCAAGCAACAATCACTTGGCTTGGCGATGGAACAAGCGCCCAGGGAGACTATCATTACGGACTGAACTTCGCTTCTGTGTTCAAACCTCCAGTAATTTTGAATGTTGTAAATAATCAATGGGCTATTTCAACTCACAGGAATTTAGCAACGGGTGGAGAAAACTTCGCTGCAAGAGGACTTGCTTATGGAATCCCTTCTTTGAGAGTAGATGGAAATGATTTCCTAGCACTATACTCTGTAACGAAGTGGGCGCGTGAACGTGCTCGTGCTGGCAAGGGAGCAACTCATATCGAGGTATACACATACAGAGCAGGCGGACACTCTTCATCAGATGATCCATCAATATATCGCCCTGGCAATGAATTCGAATGCTGGCCAGGTGGAGATCCGGTTGACAGATTGAAAAAGCATTTGATATCAATTGGAGCTTGGTCTGAAGAGAAGGATGCTGAATTAGCACAAAAGATCGATGATGAAGTAATGGCTGCTTACAAAGAGGCATGCACATTTGGTGATTTGGCTAACGGGCCATTCCCACCAGCATCGACAATATTTACTGAAGTTTACGAAAGTGTTCCGTGGCACGTACAAGAACAGCGTGAGGAACTTGGAAAGTGAGGTGATTGTTATGACTGAAATGAATATGATACAATCGCTTAACAGTGCATTAGACTCCCTGTTAGAGAAGGATGAAAATGTAGTTATTTTCGGAGAAGATGTTGGTTACTTCGGAGGAGTGTTCCGTGTAACTTCTGGATTACAGGAAAAGCATGGAATCCACAGAGTATTTGATGCACCATTAGCGGAAGGTGGAATTGCAGCTATCGCATTTGGAATGGGACTCAATGGGTTAAGGCCGGTAGCAGAAATTCAATTCGCAGATTACATATTCCCTGCATATGACCAAATCGTCAATGAAATTGCAAAACTTCGTCACAGAAGTGGTGGTGAGTTCTCGACACCAGTTACTATCAGAACTCCTGCTGGAGGAGGAATTAAGGGCGGACACCATCATTCACAAAGCCCAGAATCACAATTCACACACACGCCTGGGTTGAAAGTAGTGTACTGTTCGAATCCTAGAAATGCAAAGGGGCTATTGACCAGTGCTATCGAGTGTAACGACCCTGTAATCTTCTTTGAGCCAAAGCGTTGCTATCGTGGCCCATTTTATGGTGACCCGCACAATGTCCCGACATGGAAAGGACACGAAGATGGAGATGTACCTGAAGGATACTTCTCAATGCCTCTTGAAGAAGCGAGAATAGTTCGTGAAGGTAGTGCTTGTACCGTTATTGCTTGGGGAACTATGGTCCATGTAGCCCAGAAAGGAATTGAAGAAAGTGGAATCGATGCTGAGTTGATCGATTTGCAAACTTTATTGCCTTGGGATAGAGATACTGTTGTTAACTCGGTTAAGAAAACTGGTCGCTGTGTAATTGTTCATGAAGCCCCTAAGACAAGTGGATTTGGAGCAGAGATGAGCGCTTCAATCCAAGAGAGATGTTTCTGGCATCTTGAATCCCCAATCTTGAGAGTTACAGGTTGGGACACACCTTTCCCACATACAACTGAGTGGGATTATCTTCCAAGCCCTGAAAGAATATCAGCGGCAATTAAGAAAACACAGGAGGCATAAACATGGGAATATTTGCATTCAAGCTACCAGATATAGGAGAAGGAGTTGTAGAAGGAGAAGTCGTCGAATGGATGGTTTCAGTAGGAGACTCTGTAAAAGAAGACGACCCGATTTTATCGGTCATGACTGACAAAGCAACAGTAGAGATTCCATCTCCTACTGATGGTGTAGTGAAATCTATAGTTGGAGAACCTGGAACCATATTGGCTGTTGGCCAAGTTTGTATCGAGTTTGAAACTGACGGAGAAAGTAACGCATCCACAGAGGAAGTCGCTACTGAACCTGAACCAGAAGTTGCTCCAGAAGCACCTGCTCCAACTCCAGAACCTGTTGCTGCACCAACCCCAGAACCTGTTGCTGCACCAACTCCAGTAGTAGTTGCAGCACCTGGGGCAAGACCACTAGCATCTCCAGCAGTTAGGCAGAGAGCTCGTGAGAGTGGAATCGAACTTTCAGGAGTTTCAGGAAGTGGACCTGCTGGAAGAATTACCCACGGAGATCTTGACTCATGGAAGGAAGCAGGTAGCCCTGTGGCTGCCGCAGGACCTTCCAGAACTGCTCTAACCGGAGTTACTGAAGTTCCTGTTATCGGATTGCGAAGAAAGATTGCAGAATCTATGACTGAATCTTACAGCACAATACCTCACTTCAGTTATTTCGAAGAAGTAGACATCACAGATTTAGAAACTCTTAGAGTTCACCTTAACGCATCAAGAGCAGATGGTCAACCTAAGTTGACTTACCTGCCATTCATCATGCAAGGTCTTGTCAAAGCACTTGGAGAGAACCCTGTATGCAACGCACTATATGATGATGAGAAGGGTGTTGTTTCACGACATGATGCAATCCATCTAGGAATCGCTACACAAACTGACAGAGGTTTGTACGTACCTGTAGTAAAGCACGTAGAAGCACAAGACATTTGGACATCTGCATCAGAAATGCAGCGTGTCAGTCAAGCTGCTCGTGATGGAACTGCAAGTCTTGGAGAGTTGACTGGTTCAACCTTCACTATCACAAGCCTAGGAAGAATGGGTGGGCTTGGAGCAACTCCAATTATTAACAAACCAGAAGTTGGAATTCTAGGAGTCCACAATGCTGTCGATACGCCGGTTGTAAGAAACGGCCAAGTTGTTATTCGCAAGATGCTACGCTTATCCTCGTCATGGGATCACCGTGTCGTAGATGGATGGGATGGAGCAGTATTAGTTCAGAGACTCAAGACTCTACTTGAGAACCCTGCAACTATCTTCATGTGAGGTTTTTACTATGAAAGTTAGAAAGTGTAAGGTCCTGGTTATTGGCGCTGGCCCTGGAGGATATGTCGCTGCAATTCGTTCTGGACAATTGGGTATGGATACCGTAATTGTTGAAGGAGAGAAAGCAGGCGGTACTTGTCTGATTAGAGGATGTATTCCATCTAAGGCTATGATTCATGCTGCCCACAAGTTCCACGATCTTGCTAAGCATGCAAAGAAAGGCGGTCACATGGGAATTTCAATTCCAGGTCCTGCTGAACTCGAAATGGCTGCACTAAAGGGTTGGAAAGACGACATTGTAAACCGCCTGAACAAAGGTGTCGAGCAGTTGCTGAAGAAATCTGGTGCAGAATTAATCACTGGATGGGCTGAATTCAAAGATGCGAAGACTGTAGTAGTTGGAGAGACACAAATCGAAGCAGAATATGTGATTCTAGCAAATGGAAGTGTACCGATTGAATTACCATTCATGAAATATGGAGACGGAGTTATCTCTAGTCGAGAAGCACTTGATATTGATGAGAAGCTCGAACATCTTGTTGTTGTAGGCGGAGGATACATTGGCCTTGAATTAGGAATTGTACACCGTATGCTAGGTGCTGAAGTTACTATTGTCGAAGCAATGGACAGTGTCCTACCGATATTCGACAAAGAATTACGAAGACCTCTGGAATTATTCCTAAAGAAGAACAAGGTCAAAGTAAACACTGGAGTATTTGCTAAGGGTGTTGAGAAGTTGGATAACGGCAAGTTGAAACTCAACTACATTGACAAGAACCATGCTGATGATGAATCAAAGATGCAATCTGTTGAAGCAGACCGTGTTTTAGTAACAGTTGGAAGAAGACCTAGAAGTGAAGGTCTTGCACCTACTGGAGTTGCCCTAAACGAACGTGGATTTGTCAAAGTAAACGACCAATGCCAGACTAACATGAAAGGAGTTTATGCGATTGGTGACCTAACCGATCTCGGTGAGATGCTGGCACACGTTGCTTCATTCCAAGGAGAGATGGTTGCAGAAATCATCGCTGGCCAAAACCGCGCTTACAACCCTGTTGCTGTTCCTGCAATTGTTTTCACCGAACCAGAGATTGTTTCGGTAGGAATGTCACCTGATGAGGCTAAAGAAGCAGGACATCCTGTAATTACAGGAAAGTTCCCTCTTGCGGCTAATGGAAGATCACTTACTCAAGAAGCTGAAAAGACAGGTGGATTTGTAAGAGTGGTTGCAAGAGAAGATGACCATAGGATACTAGGAGTCCAGGCTGTTGGAACACATGTCAGTGAACTTGTAGGTGAATGGACACTAGCAATCGAGATGGGGGCATTATTGGAAGATATTGCTGGTACAATTCATGCACATCCAACAATGACTGAAATGACCCATGAAGCAGTTCTAGCCACGCTTGGACATGCAATTCATATCGCTTGAATCAAGTCACAACTTCATTGCTACTTCAAATCTGGTTTACAGGTTAAATTAGGAATTTACTACTGCTCTTTTTCTTGTCTTTTTGCTTTGATCACATCTCTAATTTTCTTAAACCCCAAAACCGTAATTATAATTCCAAAAAAGGCTACACCACGGACTATTTCAGTAGTGGTATATTCAGGAGATGGACAACCTCCCTCAATTTCAAAAAATGGATATTCGCCTTTGACGGGGTTTACTCTGACGTCGATAGTTGTGCCAATTGGGTTATCTTCTACATATGCCTCAGCATCCCTTTCAGCATCACATTTTAAGATCCAAGATCTTTCATCATTTTCATACATGAATCTAATCTCCACAGCATAGTAATTTTCACGATGGTTAGAGTCCGAACTACCGACGTTTTTCCGTCCTTCATTTGTAATCTCAACAATTTCTACCTGTTCCACGGGCCACGAACCGGTTTCATTTTCTCCTATCGATGAAATTACAGAACTAAGCAACACAACGATCAATAAAATCGCAACAATAACCGTAATCGCAGCCAACTTGTAACTCAACTTGATATTCTCAGATTCAATAAATGAAATTTCATCACGGTTGGAATCATCTTCCCATATGAAATCTTCTTCACATAATGGGCATGAGAACTCCCCATATTCCCCATCTGGTAATTCTATATCTCCTTCACAATGAGGGCATATTATCTTCACCATAGCGGAATCTGTTAATCTAATGAATATAACATTTCGGCCGGCGCCTGTTCATTCAATCCTCAAAATAATTAGAGGTATAATATTGATTGATTAATCGAGCATTACAACTCATTAATCATGAGCCGCAACTTAGACAGTCATCAGGTGTGTCTAGAGAACAAGCAATTGCTTCTAGACTTGTGACTGCATCAGCACGGTTTGCTAATCCATCGACTGTCTCGTCAGCTGCTTTCTGTTCAACTGTGAATTGAATAGCATCTGCTGCCGCCTTTGTACGCAGGTAGTACATTCCGGTCTTGAGTCCCTTTCTCCATCCATAGAAGTGCATGGAAGTTACCTTTGCAGGGTTTGCATCGGTCATGTGGATATTCAACGACTGACTTTGGTCAATGTATGCTCCACGGTCAGCAGCCATGTCAATAACGTGCTTCTGTTTGATTTCCCATGTAGTCTTGTAAAGTTCCTTCAAGTCATCAGGTATTCCACCGATTTGTTGTACGCTACCCTTGTGACGTAGAATCTCGTCTTTCATTTCCAAAGACCATAGGTCTCTATTGATCAAGTCGTTAACTAGGTGCTTGTTCAGGACAATGAATTCACCGGAAAGGGTTCTTCTTACGTATAGGTTAGAAGTGAATGCTTCGAAACACTCGTTGTTACCAAGAATTTGGCTTGTAGATGCGGTAGGCATAGGTGCGAGCATCAAAGAGTTACGAAGACCGTTTGTCATGATGTCTTGCTTCAGTGTATCCCAGTCCCAGCGACCAGAGTGTTCTGTAACTCCCCACATATCAGGCTGCAGGATACCCTGACTTGCAGGTGAACCCTCAAAGGTAGAGTATGGCCCTTCAACCTTAGCAGCATCCATACTTGCTGTGCAAGCAGCGAAGTAAATTGTCTCGAAAATTTCACGGTTAAGTTGACGTGCTTCTGCAGATTCGAAAGGCAACTTGAGCATTGCAAAGGTGTCTGCAAGACCCTGGACACCTAGTCCGATAGGGCGGTGACGCATGTTTGAGTTCTCTGCTTCCTTAACAGGGTAGAAGTTTACATCAATAACACGGTTTAGATTTCCAGTTGCATGATATGTAACATCGAATAACTTCTGATGATCGTAAGAACCATCTTCGAGATTTACGTACTTTGGAAGAGCGATTGATGCTAGGTTACAAACTGCTACTTCGTCTGGAGCGGTATATTCGATAATTTCTGTACACAGGTTGGAAGAACGGATTGTACCGAGATTCTTCTGGTTTGATTTCTCATTGCATGCATCCTTGTACAGCATGTAAGGAGTACCGGTCTCAATTTGAGATTGTGTTACAGCATCCCACAAGTCACGTGCCTTGATAGTACGGCGAGCCCTACCTTCTGATTCATACTTAGCATACAGAGCACGGAATTCATCGCCATAGGTGTCATGAAGGTCTGGACACTCATTAGGACAGAATAGAGACCATTCGCCGTTCGCTTCAACACGTTCCATGAACAAATCAGGAGTCCATAGGGCATAGAACAAGTCACGAGCTCGCATTTCTTCCTTACCGTGGTTCTTACGGAGGTCTAGGAATTCAAAGATATCTGGGTGCCAAGGCTCAAGGTAAATTGCAATGCTTCCCTTACGCTTGCCGCCACCTTGGTCAACATAGCGCGCAGTGTCGTTGAACACTCTTAGCATAGGCACTAGGCCATTGGAATGGCCATTTGTTCCCTTAATGTATGAACCCTTAGATCTGATTTGATGAATTGATAGCCCAATTCCACCTGCAGACTTCGAGATACGAGCGCACTGCTTTAGTGTATCATATATTCCATCTAGGGAGTCTTCCTGCATTGTTAGCAAGAAACAAGATGACATCTGGGGAGTTGGTGTTCCGGAGTTGAACAAGGTTGGAGTAGCGTGAGTAAACCATCCTTCACTCATCAGGTCGTATGTTTCCAAAGCCTTCTCGATATTGTCATGGTGGATTCCCACAGACACTCTAAGGAACATGTGTTGTGGCCTTTCGACAACTGCACCATCTAGTCTTAGCAGGTAGGAGCGTTCTAGTGTCTTAAATCCGAAGTAATCGAAATTGTGGTCACGATTATAATCGATATGTGTATCGAGAACATCCTTGTTTTCCATAATAATTGCGAATACTTCTTCTGAAATTAGTGGGGCGTGCTTTCCAGACTCGGGGTCAACATAGTTTCTAAGATCAGAAATGACTTCACTGAATTTATCCTTAGTAGAACGGTGGAGATTGTCAACACAGATTCTTGCTGCTAGCTTCGAATAATCGGGGTGGTGTGATGCGAGAGAAGCCGCTGTCTCAGCAGCAAGTTCGTCAAGTTCAGATGTTGTGACACCATCGTACAAACCTTCGATAACCAACTTGGTTACCATACCAGGGTCGACCCACTTTTCATGCAGACCGTAGGATAGTTTCGTCAACTTCTCCTGTATCGCATCAAAGCGTACATCTTCCTTTTCGCCATTTCTCTTAACCACTTGTAGACCCATATTCTTTGTCCCCCTTTTTCGTATCCATGTGAGCGTGAAGTATCCATCCTCGGACGCGGACGGTTTAGAAATCTTCCTCCATTGAGAAGCGCTGTTGTACCGCTCCTAGACTAGAAGAACCCATTACGCCTGCTTTCTGGTATTCTCCTACTCTCTTCTCAAAGAAGTTAGTCTTGCCTTGCATAGAGATCATTTCCATCCAAGGGAATGGGTTCTCTGCATTGTAAAGTTTGGTAGCGCCAAGAGACACTAGTAATCTATCAGCAACGAACTGGATATACTGTTGCATCAAATCAGAGTTCATTCCGATAAGAGAAACTGGTAAAGCACTGGTAACGAAATCGATTTCGATTTCTACAGCTTCAGAAATGATTTGATGAATCTTCATCTCTCCTGCGCCTTTGACCAAACTAGAGTGTAGTAGGCAAGCAAAGTCACAGTGTAGTCCCTCGTCGCGGCTAATCAATTCGTTAGAGAAGGTAAGACCTGGCATTAGTCCACGCTTCTTGAGCCAGAAAATTGCGCAGAATGAACCAGAGAAGAATATTCCTTCAACTGCTGCGAATGCTACAAGCCTTTCAGCGAATGAGGCTCTCTTACGGTCTAGCCATCTTAGGGCCCAGGTACCTTTCTTCTCAACGGATGGAACTGTTTCTAATGCTTTGAAGAGGTGGTCTTTCTCTTGTGGATCTTTGATGTATGTGTCGATAAGTAGAGAGTATGTTTCAGCATGGATATTCTCCATCATGATTTGGAAACCGTAGAATGCTCTTGCTTCAGCCCACTGTACTTCGTTTGCGAAATTAACAACGAGGTTCTCATTAACGATTCCATCAGATGCTGCGAAGAAAGCAAGAACATGTTTCAAGAAATGTTGTTCATCTGCACTAAGAGATTCCCAGTCTTTGGCATCCTCTGCCAGGTCTATTTCTTCAGCGGTCCAGAAAGAGGCCGCGTGTTGCTTGTACATTTCCCACACCTCTGAGTGCTCTATAGGAAATAGTACAAATCGATCCAGAGATTCTTTGAGCATTGGTTCAATAAACTCAGATGAGAGATCTAAATCAAAGCCGTCGTTGGTATTAGTTTGTGGCTGCATCATCTGTCCCTCCCATTTTTCGCTCGCGGTGGATTTTGTTTGCCGTAGAAACGGGCCTATAAGGTTGCTTAAGCAACTCAGACCTCCGCTGCAGATTTGAGCAGATGATTGGCCGCCGTCAGGCTTAGTTAGACGGGTGTCGGGGGCTTATGATATCTACTATCAAATTGATGAAATGAAACCAAAGGAGAGTGAGAAATTTTGAGCATCCAAATTAACCAAAGACCTTGAGTGCCTCTTTCACTTCGCCTGAGCATGGCGCGAGAGAGTGTTGAAGTGATGTTCGCCAAACTAGAGCCGGAGGCATCGAAACCAACTCAAGGCACCAAATCCGCCGCCGGCTGGGATTTGAGAGCTTTAGAAGAAACAATAGTCACAAAAGGCCATTCTACCAAAATAAGAACTGGAATTGCTGTAGCGATTCCTGAAGGGTGGGAGGGCCAGATTAGATCTCGCTCTTCACTAGGGGCTAAAGGAATGATAATGCCTAATGGTGTTGGCACGATAGATTCCGACTATCGTGGAGAATTAATGGTATTAGCCACATGGATAGGAGAGGGACAATCAATAACACTTGCAAAGGGAGAGAGAATCGCACAGATGTTAATCGCACCTGTTCCCTTAACTAGTTACAGAGAAGTTACTTTCGAAGAATTATCCACCACAGATAGAGGAGAAGGTGGATTCGGAAGCAGTGGTAGATTCTGAGGTGATTAGTTGCGACAACTCGTGATTACAGAATTGGGTAAAATCGGACATTCTGAATCTGATGAATTAATGCGAGTAATGCAGTCTAAGAGAATTGATGATGAAATCATTGACACCATACTGGTTTGTGAGCATGAAGAAATCGTCACAGTGGGCCCTAGAGCTAGGAATGACGGCATCACTCCACCACCCGGATACGCAACTTCACCAGTGGACAGGGGAGGCGGATTGACTTGGCATGGGCCTGGACAGTTGGTGGTTTATCCAATCATCAAATGGAACCTAGAGGGTGAATCTAACGTCAAGGCAGTAATTGCAATATTGGAGGAATGGGTAATTGCGGCACTTTCTAAGTTAGGAGTTGAAGGTCATCGTGATGAAAGAATGCAAGGAGTATGGGTTGGCCAAAATAAAATATGTTCAATCGGGCTATCATTCCTAAGATGGACAAGCAGACATGGACTAACAATTAATTGTAATACACCAAGTGGGAGAGTAGAGATGGTCAGTGGTTGTGGCTTGGGCCAAGATACAACCACGAGCCTAGCAGCATTAGGTTACAATATCACAACAGAAATGGTAATCAAATCACTTACAGAAAATGTTTCAATACTCTCTCGAAGTTTGGCAAACTAATGTTATACAGTTATTCTATTAGTATATTCAACTAAGGAAAGACATGGCAGGCAACTACCCGAGAACTGGCGGGCCTGCTCGCGGTTCCGAAATACCCCCTGTTTCTTACCTACAATGGTATATTCCAAGACTTAAGGAAAACCGAGAACACAATTTATCATTCTCGGGACTACAATTCCCTTGGGAATTAGAGGGAATAGAAGATGTATGGAAAGATCATAGAGGGCCAGGAATTGATGAAAGAGAGTTAGTCAGTCAAATGTACGGAGTTTCTGTGGACAATGTACACCTCTGCATGGGCGCTACTCAAGGAATCGCTCTAGCGATATCGGCTGCATCAAGAGGAGGTAAGGTCGCTGTTGAGATGCCATCATATGGGCCTGTAAGCCAGACTGCTAGGATTCTAGGGTTAGAAACGGTAGCTGTTCGCAGAATAACAACAAGCACTGCTTGGATAATTGATAGAGAAGAATGGTCTCTAGTCTTGGATTCAGTAGATTTGTTGATGGTCACTCCTCAACTAAATCCAGTGGGGTGGTCATTCACTGAAGATGACCGCAATTGGCTTGTTTCAGAGTGCAAGAAAAAAGATGTCAGAATAATTAGCGACGAAGTATATTCATTAGCAAATAAAAGCTGGAAACCAATGTTCACAGAAGGTGAAAATTGCATTACAATATCTTCACTTACGAAAGTGCACGGACTCGGAGTTATACGATATGGCTGGATTATTGCCGATGAGAAGATAATTGCAAATGTAGCAAACTCATTCCATAATATGGAGGGCATGATGTCCTCCCCCTCGATCAGAATAGTAGAACATATCAAGAATAGATTGCATGAGCCAGTAGAATTAATCGAGCACTACAGAGAAAAAAACCTACCACTGCTAATTGGAGCATTGGAGAGATTAGGGATAGAATGGACGCCTCCCCCATACGGGGTTTTTGGAGCATTCAGAATTCCCGGTGTTAACACAATAGAAATGATTGACACAATAGGTAAGGAACACAGTTTACTTGCTGTGCCCGGGAGTATGTTCGGCCCAGGACTAGAAGAGTGGTTAAGAGTAGGTTGGTCTATAGACAATGAATCATTCGCTGAAGCAATATCTGTATTAGAGGTTGTAATTCGCACAGCGTTGGACATAACTTGATACATGATTCCACACGAGAAGTTACACATGGGCGAGATTGTTTTGGTAATTTCGGGTGCATCAGGCGCAGCCTATGGTGTAAGACTAGCACAAGTTCTAGGGCGAGAGGCTCGCCTAGTTGTTACAGAATCTGGACGGATCACCATGGCTCATGAGTGTGAAGGACTTACTCCCGAAAAACTAGCTGGACAAACTGGTGCAACTCTGGAAAAGAATTCAGACATTGGAGCCAAGTCTGCTTCAGGTTCCGCATCAATAGATGCGGTTGTCATATGCCCATGTAGCGGCTCAACACTAGGTAAATTAGCAGCAGGAATAGGAGATAATCTTGCGACTCGATCTGCTATTGTGGCAATGAAAGAAAGAAGAAAGTTGATTATCGTGCCACGTGAGGCACCTTATGCAACAGTTCACTTGGAAAATATGGCTAAACTTTCCGCATGGGGAGTAATTGTAATGCCTGCATCGCCAGGATTCTATAATCTACCAAAAACAATGGATGACTTAATCGACTTCGTTGTCGCAAGAATACTCGACCACTTAGGCAGAGATAATGATCTGACGAAGAGGTGGACTGGAGATGAAATTCCATGACTGAACAGGAAATCCTTTCTGCGGAAGTTGTAGAAGATTGGGCTGAAGCGAGTAATAGGAGGAGTTCTCGAGAATTATTCTTTCAAAGTACAACTGTAATGGCTAGTATTCTTTTGGTGCTATTGGTAACTTCGACATTCCTTTACTTCTTCTTGGAAGAAGAGAAAGTAGACTATGGTGCATCGATGGAGTTCGACCAAGATCGAACAAGATCATACGCTGAAGACCTTGTAGCACTGGGGCATCCAGATTGGAAAGGACGCATGAGCGGGTCTGCGGAAGAGCAAGCCACTGCGGAATACATAGCGAATATATTTGAAGAATTGGGATATCAATCAACACTGCATACATACGAAGTACCTATGCACAGCATAAACAGTGAACCAAGTCTCAGAGTTTGTGAGCCAGGTGCTGTTGGAAACTTTGGAGTTGCTCCCTGTTCTCCGGCTGATGCTGGACAGCAAGTAACGACATTCAATCACAGAAGCGACTATGTCATCCAAGGTTTCTCAGGGGAATCATCAATTATGTTTGGACAGGATATAGAAGTTATACACTTAGGTAATGGCTCAGATGATGCGCTTTGGGCTTCAGCTGCTGGAAAGGTAGGTTATGTCGAAGGTGGAGGTTCCAAAACTGGAAATACTTTCATCATGACTAGCGCTATAGAAAATGACCTTTCGGCTATAATAAGAGTCAACAAAGACTACAACTGTGGTAAAATCGAAGGTAACGATTGTGTCCCAATTTTCAAAGGAACTAACTATGATTCTATTGCAGAAGCAAATGGAGGGTCTGCTCCATCGCAACTAGCGTTTATCGCTATGAGCAAAGAGGCAGGAGAAATTCTCGAATCTGTGGTAATCAATGGAAGTGGAAGACTAGAGATGATTATGGATGTCACAAATGACCAAGAGTTAACCATTAGAGTCCCATGTGGCACATACTATGGTGAGAATGATGATTTGCTTATCGTAGGAGGTCACCATGACACAGTATACCATGCAGCCGGAGCTGTTGATGACACATCTGGAACTGCATCCGTGCTAGAGATGGCTGCTATGTTCTCGGAATACATCAATGAGAATGGAATCCCAGAACGAACAATCAGATTCTGTACGTGGGGTGGAGAGGAAGAAGGCCTTTGGGGCTCTACAGCATATGTTGCTGAAATGAATCAAGACTTAGCACAAAACCTTCGCCTATACATCAACCTCGATATGAATCATGTCGACAAAGATCCATCTAGGGGAGATTCAGTAACATTATTCACCAACCATCCTGAAGACTATGGTCACATAGAATCACTGGCTGAAGAGTACAAAGATGCCAACCCAGACATGGCTGAAAAATACACAATTAATCTCGGATTGTATGATGGAGAAAAGGGCGATGCAAATGGTATGCCATGCAACTCAGACCATTGCCCATTCGTTTATGGCCTGGATAATGGAAATACAATCGGTAGAGCAGCTGTATGCTACGGTAGTGGTTCGTGGGAGTATCACACATATCTCGATGAGATGGATAGATTCAATGAAGAAAGTCTTGGAATCTCAATTACAATTTATGGAAACTACATCAAGTTCCTCGCTTGGAATGCAGATGCTTGAGGTGATAAGATGGTAAAACCAAGTGCACATGCCAGCCATATTCTTGTTAAGAGTAAAGGGGAAGCCACTCAGTTGGCTAACAATATCAAGAAATTCAAAGACTTTCAAAAAACTGCAAGAAAGAAGTCAGATTGCCCTTCAAGCCAGAAGGGTGGCGACCTAGGATGGTTCAGGAAGGGACAGATGGTAGCAGAGTTCGATGAAGTAGTATGGACAATACCTCTGAAAACCGTTTCAGAACCAATCAAAACCCAATTCGGATATCATTTGATTTGGGTTCATGAGCGCGAGGAATAATCATGGTCACTCGCATAGGACTGGAGTCTTACGAAGTAATGGCATGTCACGGCGCTTATGACTTTGAAAGAGAAAAGAAGCAGCCATTCGTAATATCAATCTGGGCAACACTTGTTTCAGATGTTGATGAGGACAATCTAGAAATGACATTGAATTATGCTGATTTACAAACTGCAGTATATGATGAAGTCGTCAATTCAGAGCCAGTTAAATTAATGGAAACTCTTTGTAAAAAACTTGTAGAAAAGATTAGTCAGAATAGTTTGGTTGAATCTATTTCCATAAGAATGGAAAAGCCAGATGCACCATTCCCACACCCTGGCGGATTGGCAGTAGTAGAACAAGAATGGACGAGGGATTGAAGGGCTTAATGCTCACAGGCCCATTCATGACGGCCCCGTCTCGTGTCTTCGTACCCTCGGTAACCGAGGAAGATGGAGGGACTATTGGACTTGGAGTATTCTCCACTGAAGAGATTGCTTGGAAAGTCCTCAGGAGGTTCTTACGGAAGTCTCACCTTATGCTGCTCACTAGGTCTGATCTCGTAGTTTGGGATGTTGACCAGGTCGGTGAAGAGGGAATGACTGTCCTGTCAAGTATGCATTGTAGAGATTGCCCTGTGTGCAAAAGGAGAACCTTCTGGATGGACTTGGATTCATTTTCAGCTATGTGTACAGGACAGGCATGCGAAGCATGGATTGAAGAATCTACTATCGACCCTGGCAAGATTGACCTCGGTTGGCCGCCTACTAGATTCCTCAAGCAGGCAGATAATCTAGAAGATGCGCTTACTGACCTGAATGAAATTGGAACGCAACTAGAAGCGGCTGGCTCAACACCAAATAGTTCATTCACATCGATTCCAGAGGAGTGATCCCTAAACCTATCATACCGTTTCTTAGGAGACCTCTAGTTCTTTCACTTACTGCGAAATTGAATTCATTTACCACACCATCAGTGATAACATGACAGTCACGATAAAACGAATTGTAAGCAGTTGCCAACTCAAGTAAGTGGAAGGCAAAGATATGAGGCTTATTTTCTCTAACTGAATGACTCAACTTGTCTAAATGACAGGCCATTACACGCAATAATTCGTGCATTGCAGGAGGTATATCTCCGCTTGAACCAAAATCTGGACTGCGGCCAACTCGTTTTGCAATTGAGCAGGCTCTTGTGTGTGAATACATGATGAAAGGAGCACTTTCTCCTTCGAAGGATAGCGCTTCTTCCCACCGGAATGTGAAACCTTTGTCTGGACTTACTTTTGTGATATTGAATCTTACTGCTGAAACACCTACAGCCTCAGCGATACTCTCAATTATATCAGAACCAATGTCGCCTCTAAGTTCCTTCACAACCAATGCCGCTTGTGCTTTAGCTTCTTCAAGCAAGTCATCCATGAAAACAACATTTCCTTTGCGAGTACTCATTTTTCCCTCTGGAAGTTTGATGAATGCATAGAACATTACTTCTGGAACTTTTTCTCCCAACTCTTTCAAAGTCATTCCAACTTGCTTTGCTTGCAATTTATGATCTTCACCAAGAACATTGATTAATTCCTCACATTGTTGCCATTTCCACATGTGGTAAGCGATATCTCTAGTCGCATACAAAGAAGAGCCATCTCCTCTTCTATAGAAGAATTCTGTTTTTCCTTTCAATCCCCTTTGACCCAAATCCAAGAAGTGAGCGCCATTGTCTGCAGTGCCATGAATTTCCAATTGTTCAAGCCTCTGCATCAATGAAGATACGGAACCATCAACAACGAATTTTGATTCTTTGGTAAAAGTGTCAAACTCAATACCTAGTCTGGAAAGTGTTTCCAGCATACCATCTAGTACAGGCTGGTATGCCTTTTCGAATTGTTCAAGAACGGCGTCATCGCCATGCTCTGAGGCATGGACTAGCTTACTTATTTCATCTTCAATCGATTCATCGCCAGCAGAACGCAATTGTTGAGCAGCCTGGTACCATCGAACTGTTTCATGGTCAGTTTTTCCTTCCCATCGAGGATTGACTCCATCTTTATCTTCGAGAATTCCTTCTACATCTTCGCTTGACAAGTTAGCTAACGCCCATGCCATAACACCGACCTGCTTCCCCATATCATCAACATAATACTCGGCTCTAACAGAGTTACCATACAATCGGTTCAGCCGGACTAAAGTATCGCCCAGTATAGCGTTCCTAGCGCGACCAACATGGAATGGCCCGTTAGGATTAGCACTTGTATGTTCGATCAGGACTTTCTTTCCACCTGGCATTTCTAATTCTTGCAAAACACTCGATGCCAACCAATCAGATTTGGCTTTGAAATTCAAGTATCCACCCGTTGCGGCAACATCAAAATTACCTGATAGCGAAGTAGATAGTTCGGTGGCTATTTCAGCAGGACTCCTGCCTAATTGTTTAGCGAATGGGAAACATGGTAGAGATAAATCACCTTGATCTTTCTCACGACTTACTCCTAGTGCCTTCTTCCAAAAATCTCCTTCGACACCGATATCAGCAAGTGCTGACTCTAAAGATGGCTCAATTAATTGACGAAGTATTTCCATTAGATCACATCATTGAGTAGCGAAGTATTGCAGCTAACCCACCAAAACCAGAATTGAGTTGAGCCCCTTCTTCAGTATCTATCGAGATGAACTTTACTTCAGCACGGCCTTTCGCAGCCATTAAAGAGAATTCATCAATCAATGAAATGGAACTAATTTCTTTCAAGTCATCTCCATCCGCCTTACATTTAGGACAAGGAGGTAGGGCTTCTGTCCGGCCTATGCTTGTAGACCATGTGTTTGAACATGATTTGCATTCGATTGATACAACGTTCTTTCTCATCCCTTCACTAATCAATAGTTTAGCAACAGCACCCTGTTCGAGTGCCTGCCTAATCATGACTTCACCATAAGTCGCTTTAGGGTGTTGTTTCACTAATTCTTCAAGGAACTCTGTAACTAACTTCCTTTCTGCATCAAGTTCGATTTCTCCCATCAAACCTCCAGCATTATCGACTAATTCACGCACACCGCTTTCATTTGAATAACCAACATCAAAAGTGGTCTTAGCGATCTTCTTAGCGATTTCGTGGTGGAAGTAGTCATTCTTTACGACGAAATCTTTTGTAGCACCAGGACCACCAATAATGATTGCTTGTATGTTTTCTAGTTCTGGTAACCAATAGGAACAAGCGTGCTCTGTAGCACGCTTGAAGAAGTTGTGAGCAGCTTCTTCAATCAACCTCTCGAAACGTTGAGCTGATTGACCACCTTGTCGGTGTTTGCCCATTATGTTAGAAACGAGGAATTCTTGAACATGAATTCTCTTACCGCTTGCGATTCCATATGCGGCTTCAGCTCTATCAATTACGAATAAGCCGTACGACTTCTTGTCGATTAGCATGTCTTCTAATTGAGTGAGTTCAAACTTTGAATCACATCGATATCTGAATGATAGCAATGCTTGAGGGGGATCATCAATAATAACGGTAATATGACGGGTTTTGTTGTTACCAACAATGATTGCTCCGGTGAATAATGCAAGACCTCTTTCACCAGCATTACGGTACTTCGATAGCAAAGAAATTGCAGACTCAATTGCTGCTTGAACATTCTTTTTAGTTCCCTTTGATTTAATGTTAGCAGCCTGTCCGTGCTCATTTTGTAGCATTTGGCGAGCATCGGAAACCTGTCTATCAGGAGGTATAATCACTGTAACTAATTCAGTGCCTGAACCTTTCATATCTCTAAGGTCTTCGAGCGCCAATTTCAGTTTGAGTCTGCGAGTTGCCTGTTCTGCGTCATCACTCATACAGGTCTCCCCCAGCCCTAAGGGCTGAGCCGAGGACTTTCAAGCCTTCTGAGAAGGAAGCATCATCAATGGTCGTCATTTACGGTGTATGATGACGACCCACATTGTCGCACTAGGAGGCTCACTGCTTAGGCCAGAAGAGGCCGAACAGAGATCTCAGTGGTTTGGACAACTTCGTCAACTGGCAGTCCATTTGGAAGGTAATGGAAGAAAGCTGGGCATTGTAGTAGGCGGTGGACTCCCTGCACGAGAAGGAATTACACTAGCAAGGGCATCTACTTCAGACTCCTATAGACTAGATACCGTCGGCATTGCAGCAACTAGATTAAACGCTACAATTCTCCAACAATCATTACTTGATATTGGGTGCAATGTATGCCCGATTATCCCTACAACTACTCATGATGCAGCTGAATTACTGAATGAACATAACTTTGTGATTATGGGAGGAACTACTCCTGGCCATACGACCGATGCAGTTGCGGTTGCATTCGCCAGAGATTCTGGCTCTCCTCACTGCATTATTGCAACCAATGTTTCTCATGTTCATGACAGTGACCCACGAACAGATAGTAGCGCTAAGGCTATCGAAGAATTGACTTTACACCAATTGGCTGAAATTACAGGAACTGAACCACTTCAGCCAGGTGAATCTGCGGCTGTTGACCCGGTTGCAGTTAAGTGGGCTATTGAATCAAGTATGAGATTGGCCGTCCTTGATGGAAGAGACCTTAGCATACTAGAAGATGCATTAGAAGGAAGGCCATTCGTTGGCACATTGATTAAAGTGGAGTGATTACTATGGTGGATGCAAAATCAATTAAAGATAAAGTTAGCAATAAAATCAACAATGCTAGATCAAAAATAGGTACAAAGTTGCCTGCTCATAAGCATTGTAGGATTTGCGGAATCGACATTAAGGTAACTTCAGAGGACAGGATTTGTAAGTCTGCTGAATGCTCTACAGCATTCGATAAGAGAGGAAGAAATGATCGGGTGATGAGAATTATGTTCTTCGTATTTGTGCTAATCTTCTTTGTACCAATACTTCTGAGTGCGATAGGCTTTGTAGGTTAACTTTGCCTGTGCCATCCATCTGGAAGTGACATTGGGTCATAGGCCATATTGGCTTTGCATCTTCTGACCATCTCTAATCGCAATGCAATTACCCCTACTCCTTCTTGAGCAGAAATAGTAACACAGCCCTCTTCATCGATAAGAACTGGAAGGTTTGGTTCACCTTCTCCATCCCATTCCGATTCAAATTGTTGAACAATGTCCCAATTTTCAGGAAGAGGTTCCATCAAATCCCCTTTTGATACGACAACTATGATGTCAATTTCTGGTAGCAATGCTTTTACTTCATCCAACAAATTGTTTTGGTCCTCGATACTAGTACCACATTTCTCAGAGATGTCCATCAAGAAAACACACAGGCTTCCAACATGCTGAATTGCCGCAATCGCTTGAAGTTCAATCGCATTCCTGTCATCCATTGGCCTATCCAATAATCCAGGAGTATCTACCATCTGATGTGGAACTCTTCGATGTTTGAAGTGACCTACATGCAACTGTTTGGTAGTGAACGGGTAATGATTGACTTCCATGTTACCACTAGATAGAGTTGAGATAAATGCACTCTTACCTACGTTTGGAGCACCGCATACTACAATTGTTGGGCAAACTTGGTCGATAACTGGTAACTTGCGCAATACAAGTCTGCTTTCATGTAACCAATCTAGAGATGAACCTAGTCTTCTCATAATGCTTGACAATCTCCCATATGCTTCCTTACGGGCATCATGCATGACTTCAAATCTAGCACTTCGGATAATCTTAGCCGCATTTTGCTTTGCAATCTTGCGCATCTGCTTAGCGCCCCAACCTAGCATTGAGAGATGATGACGATAATCATCACATCCTACGCATGCATCTACCATCGCTTTGTCAAATAATGGCATTTGGTCAAGACTTGGCCAAGATCTCTCAGTATCTTCGAGATATTGAGACATAACGTCAGCAGCTGTTTGGACCATACGAGTGAGTTGCTTGCGGACCCGGAATACCTTGACGGGGTCATCAACCCTATCTGCTGCCTTCTTAGCACGACTGAAGCCTTTGTCAAGTACTTCCTCTTCGGTAAGGACGGTGATTAAATCGCGCCATATTACCTTCATCGTATTGCCTCCTGATTTGGTGGGGCCGCCTCCTATTCTTCAATTCGTAGGTTGATTATGCAAGCGTCAGTGCTTAGAAGGAGGAGCCCCGACACACCAACATGTCGGACTTACCAGATTGGGCCAAGAGCATGTGGGAAGAGTTAGGATCGCCAGAATTAAGTGAAGTCGAAAGTGTTCACACTGGTGATTTGATGGGTAGAAGACATGGACTCAGAAAGGACGACATAGTTGAAATTCAGTTGGATGCAAGGTCGCTTAGAGAAGATGATGAAACCTGGGTTAAGGGCAGACTCCTTTCCTCTGGTAAATCATCAATCGAATTATTGACTATTGAGGGAGAACACATCTACTTGGCGCGAGAAGTAATCGTCAGGATTGTATTAATCGCACACACAAGACCTGCATACATCGATGACAAAGAATTGCTAGAATTCGAACGTGCTGACCAAAAGCGGAGATCAAACCTTCATGAAAAGGTTGAGAAGAAAACCAAGGGAAATGATGATTCTCACCTTTGGGGTTGATTTTTTGCAATGGTTGGTTGTCGATGACCATCATTTGGAGAAGATTTTCGATTTTGATGACTTCGCAACTGCTCTAGAGTTCGTTAATATTGTTGGCGAGATTTGTGAAAAACAAGACCACCATGCAGAGATTACTCTGTCATGGGGAAGAGTAGTAATCAAAACGTGGAGTCACGATGTTCAAAGCATAACAAAAAGAGATTACGATTTAGCAGAAGCTATCGATGAGGCGACAAAAAATGGACCCTAAGGGAAGGGACGTCGCAGGTTATCGAATGCATGCATTCGTATGTGGCCACACGCGCCCAGAAGGTTCAGTTAGAGGTTGCTGTAGTGAAAAGAATTCTCTTGAACTAATGAGGAAATTCAAACTTGATACCAAAGCCAAAGGCATTCATGATGTTCGAGTCCAAAAATCAGGATGCTTAGACTTCTGTGAAAACGGCCCTACTTGCGTAATCTATCCAAACGGGGATTGGTTCAAAATAACTAATCAATCAATCCCTAAACTAGTAGAATTCCTACAAGGCGGACAGTTGCCAACAGAATACTTGCTTGACATCACAGTTTGACTGGCCTAGTTGCACCGCAAGCTTGACACTTTAGCAAAGTAGTTCTATCTTGCTTGATGAAGTGAGTATCTGGAGCATTGCATTGGACACACTTGATGAAAGCATTGACATAATTGACAATTGTCTTTTTGATTCTCTTAGGAGGAATTCTTCCCTTGAATCGAACACGAGGCCCATCTCTTGAACCGGCTGTACCAAGTTCATTCAGCATAAATTGGTAAACATGGACTTCGTCTCTTTCCATGTGATTTACTACTTCGGTGAAATTGCGAAATATTGTGTTGGAACCTTCGATCATAATTTGTGGATCTGGTAAAGTCCATCGTGCACGATTGGAGATCTCTTCAGGTATATTTGACCGGGCGCGGTCAAGCAAAGACTCGTATTCGAAGTCGGACATCAGACCCTTCGCCGAGTCCGCTCCATTTGAGGGTTTCCGCCTTCATCACCTTCTACGCAACGATGGTTTGATGTCTGATAGACTACCCGAATACTTCCATGGAGACTGGAAAGAGCATAGAAGAATTGCGTGTGATGGTTGGAAATCTTCGCAAAGAAGGGCTCAACTCACAACAGATTGCAGATGAAATGTCATTGTCGCAGGACACTATTTCGTGGCTTTTAGCCGGCAGTACAGCTGGAGAAAAACCTCAGGACGTTGGTATTGGCTGGAGAACGATTGGAGTTAGGCCTCAACGAATTGCAGCTATAGGTGCAATTATGGCAGATGTTGTCGCAGAAGAATGCGGAGACAGTATTGATACCATAGTTGGAATTTCGATAAATGGGGTTCTATTCGCAAATGAAGTTGCTAGTCAACTAGGATGCGAAGTTGCGATTCATCGCAATGTAGATGGGGCACCAGGTAAAGGTTCGCTTTCCAATAAATATGGACAAGTAGCAGGAAAGAGAATTGTGATTATTGATGATGTATTGTCAACAGGAGTTACAATGTCAAGAACTATTCAATCCATGAGAGAGGCCGGAGCGGAAGTATCTCTTTGTACAGTATTAGTCAACAAAACCGTACGCAATGAAATCGACGAAGTACCACTTCGTGGAATCATCAGAGTCGCAGTTGTTTGAGGTGAGTAGCAATGCATTGGGCTGATTTTGCCGCACAGACTCTGTCTAAGAGGGGTAAAAAACACATTATTGCATCTGGTATTACTCCCAGTGGTGAGTTCCATATCGGGCACTTACGTGAAATTTTGACTGGAGACATGGTTACAAGAGCGTGTAAAGATGCTGGATTAGATGCAGAATCGGTATTCATTGTTGACTCAGCAGACCCTCTAAGGAAAGTTTACCCATTCTTATCTGATGAATATGAGAAATACATCGGATGCCCATTAGCCACAATTCCCGCCCCCGATGAAAATGGAAACCCGGGGAATGATGGCCGAAGTTATGCACAACACTTCTTGGAACCTTTCTTGGCAGCATTGGAACAGATTGATGTTAAACCTAGGATCATTGACAATTACTCATCATATTCAGAAGGCAAGTTTGCAGAAAAGTCACGCATAGCATGTGAAAAAGCTGATGAAATCCGTGAAATTATTGAGAGAGTAAGCAGTCGAGAATTGGCACAAGATTGGTTCCCATTCAATCCTTATGGCCACAATGGTAGTCTAGACGGAGTTACTGTCACTGGATATGAATGGCCCTATGTGTATTGGGAACAAGATGGTAAACCTGGAAAATCCGATTTGAATAAAGCAGAAGGTAAACTACCTTGGAGAGTAGATTGGCCTGCAAAATGGGGTTGGGTCGGCGTTACTTGCGAACCATTTGGCAAAGACCACGGCGCGGCAGGAGGGTCTTATGCTACCGGTATTGAAATTTCAAAATTGTTTGGAGATGAACCCCCAAACCCATTAGTTTACGAATGGATATCGTTGAAGGGCCAAGGTGCAATGTCATCATCTACAGGTAACACTGTTGGGCCATTGGAAGCTTTAGAATTGGTACCTCCTGAAATCTTGAGATATCTAATCGCTTCAACTAAACCAAAGAAAGCAATTACTTTCGATTCAGGAATGTCACTAGTTGAACTGGCTGATGAATACGAAAGAATGGCTGCAAGAGACATTGATGCCGAATTGAAAGATGAGAATCTATCACGAAGGCAAAGAGTTGCTGTTGAAGATGCTGAAGGGACACTTCGGATGAGTAGAATTGGGGACATGAAACAATCAAGCATAACATTCAGGCACCTGGCTATGCTTGCTCAAGTAAAGACGGATGAAGAAATAATCCAAAACTTCGGACAAGAAGTCTCAGACCGGCTCGCACGAATGCGTAATTGGATTAATGGACCTCATTTCCCTGATGAACTTAAGATTAGAGTACTCAGTGAACCAGTCGATGGATTGGATTCGGCAATTACTAGTGCATTACATGAAAAAATTAGCCAATGTGAATGGAATACTAAATCGATAGGAGAGGCGATTTCCTCAGCATTCCGAGATTACGAGATCAATACCAAAATGGGGTACATAACACTATACCAAGCAGTATTAGGTGTTGAAAAGGGTCCTAGGCTAGCACCGATTATAGTTGAATTAGAAAGGAGTCATGTCCTAAAATTACTCGGCTAAAGTATTACTTGCAGAAATATGCAGAATATAGCAGATATTTACCGTTCCATTGAAAGGGGCCAAGGGTTTATGGCGCGTTATGGGAGGGGTCTATTGTCCAAGTTGTGAGGCTGGAGTCGAGCCTGCTTCGAAGTTTTGTTTATCCTGTGGAAATGATTTGACTGTACGTGGTCCTATTACCGCTACAGGTCATGACCTCAACCAATTGAAGGACGTCATTAGGACACGTGATGACCTATCAATGGCTGAGAAATTCGATATGATTGCTAAGGTAGAAGATGGTGCTAACCCGATTTTACTGGGCATTGCTGCTCCAGCAGATGGTGACGAGACTGCTGCTGAATTAATGGAAAACCAAGAAAAAGATGAGGCAGTTAGTAATGTATTTGCAGATTATAAGTTTGGTGAATCGGCGGCTGCATCAGCTGCTGTAAGAGCAACAGTAAGAGGTACAGATGGATGGGCATTAGTCCAAAAGGGAACACTTGATCTGTCCGAGGGCCTATTCAGAGATGCCATGAATCTTGGAATGGAAGCAAGTACTCACATTCACGATGTATCTAGTGGTGAACACGAAGGTATCGACCCTGAGGCTATGCGCTCAATCCCGGTTCTCAAACCTCCTAAACGTTCATTCTGCCCTAAATGTGGCTCAGATATTCATGCAAACACTATGCTTCAATGGAGAAAGTGGAGAGACTCTTCCGGAGATGTAGTATCAATGCAATTAGAAGCAAGTATGGAAACTGCTCTTATCCAAGTTGCCTCGCATTACCTTACTGTAATTGAGAAAATGAAAGATAGTGCGAAGACTGTTGATGAAAAAGCGTTGATTAAGAAACTTGAGAAACAAGTCCGTAAAGAAATGGAAAAGGAACTTGAGGGAAGAAGTGTCGCAACAAAAGGCAGCAAAACAAAGGAAGAAAAGAAATCTCCTGCAAAAGACAATAAGAAAAGCACTGCTAAGAAATCAAATGCTACCACTCCTAAGAAAAAGGCCGGTGGACTATTTGGTGCTAAAAGACCAAAGAAGACATTCGAAGGGGACCCATCAGACAAAGCAGATTGGTTCTTATCGGAGGCCTTGGACACTGTTTACGACCCTCATGGCACTGGTAAATCTGTCAAACCAAAAACAATCTTAGCAAGATCATCTGAAGGTAACGTTCGAGTCCAAGATGTTGTGCGAGTTTACGATACAGAAGGTAAAGATGGAATCAGTGACCTGGCTTGGACTAGCCCTCTTACCCAGTACATTATCGAAGCATACGATGCTTGTTGATCAGTAGTTTACTTTCAACCTCATTGGTTGGACATCTACTTCTCTCATAGCCTTGATTGCTGCTACTTCCATCTTAGCTCCTGAAATTGTAGTAACGAATGGTATGTTCATTTCAACAGCCAGTCGCCTCATCATATTTCCATCACGTACTGCACCACCAGAAACTGTAGGTACATTCACGATGAATGATACCTTCCCCGTTCGCATTAAATCCAATGCATCAGGGTGCATCCTATCTGCTATTCTATAGACTGTTTCGACATCTACTCCGCCAGCCCTAATTACGTCAGCAGTTCCAGGTGTGGCATAAATTGTGAATCCCATTTTACTGAGACTTTCTGCAATCGGAACTAATTCTTCTTTGTCTCCATCCCTAACTGTGAGATAAGCGCCACCATCAGTCGCAACAGGAATCTCAGTTGCCAACCTTGCTTTCAGATATGCGACATCAGCCCTATTGTCGGAACCATATACTTCGCCAGTAGATTTCATTTCAGGACCAGGTGCAGGATCTAAGCCTTGTAATTTGATGAATGGGAAGACTGGCGCCTTGACTGAAACATGCCCAGATGTAGGAACTGGTATTTCTTGGTCCTTCAATTTGATGCCCAGTGTCACTCTAGCTGCAATTCTAGCCATAGGCACACCTGTTGCTTTAGCAACAAATGGTACAGTCCTACTACTCCTTGGGTTCACTTCTAAGCAATACAAATCATCACCTTGTATAGCGAACTGGATGTTGAAACAGCCGAATATTTTGAGTCCTAAGCCGATTTTCTTTGTTTGTTCTCGAACTCTTTCAAGCATCTGATCACTGATATTCTGAGTAGGTATGAAACAAGTAGAATCACCAGAATGAATTCCTGCTTCTTCAAGATGCTCCATTATCGCACCGATGAGAACCTGCTCGCCATCTGCAGCAGCATCGACATCCAATTCAATCGCATGTCCTAGATATTCGTCGACAAGAAGAGGTTTATCAGGGGCAAGATAAGCCTCGCTTAGATAAGCCTCAAGTTGTTTTTCATTGGCTAAAATCTCCATGCCCCTGCCACCTAATACATACGATGGCCGAATTAGAACAGGGAAACCAATTTTTTCAACTGCAGATCTAACATCATTCGCACTAGTTCCTGTTGCTCCACGTGGCATCTGAAGTCCAATTCTATCAGCAAAATCTTCGAAGCGCTCACGGTCACTAGCCTCATCTATAGCGTCACAAGATGTTCCAAGGATTTCTAAGTCAACATCCAAATTTGGAATTCTCTCTTCTAGAGGAAGTGCCAAATTTATGGCAGTTTGTCCTCCGAATTGAAGTAATATACCATGTGCATTTTCTCTAAGTAATACTTCTGTAACACATTCCAAAGTCAGTGGTTCGAAATATAACCGATCTGAGGTGTCGAAGTCTGTAGAAACGGTTTCAGGGTTATTGTTCATTAGAACAGCATCCATTCCAGCCTCTCTAATCGCTTTCACAGCATGAACACAACCATAGTCAAATTCGATACCTTGCCCAATACGAATCGGACCGGAGCCAATTACAATTTGTCTTCTCTTAACCCGTTCTTTAAGTCCGGGTAATACGTCTATTCGATTATCACCCTTAGGCTCGTAAGTCGAATAGTAGTACGGAGTCTTAGCAGCGAATTCTGCAGCACAAGAATCCACCATCCTGTAAATCGGATGAATAGAGTGGGCATGTCGAACCTTCATCACCGCTTCTTCACTACGACTGGAGGCTATACTCTTCATTCCCGATGCAGGGAATCCTGAAAGAGCATCAGCGATATGTCCATCACTAAATCCATGACTCTTCCAAATACGTAAATCCTCAGAAGAAACATTGCTTGGAGTACATCCCATGGCTACTATTTGATTCTCCATGTTAGCAATATTTTGGAAACCATACAAGAACCACCTCGTAATTCTAGTAATCTCATGGACACTTTCAATGCTCCATCCTCTCCTAAATGCTTCAATAACAGCCCCCATTCGACGATCTGTAGCAATCCTTAGCCAATCAACAAGAACATTGTCAGGTAATTGTTCGTGAGCTCTCTGAGCCATTCCTTCACCTTCAGATTCATCTGCACGCGTTAGTGGCTTAGGATAGTGAAGTCCCTGTTCTAAAGACGCCCAGGCTTTCAGGAACGCCTCTTCAAAGCACCTTCCAATCGCCATTACTTCCCCAGTAGACTTCATTGAAGTACCAAGTGTTCTATCTGCAGTTCTAAATTTATCGAATGGCCAACGAGGTATTTTTACCACGCAATAATCAAGGGTAGGTTCGAATGCAGCAGTGGTCCCTTCACCAGTTATTGGATTTGGTAATTCATCTAGAGTGTACCCCACTGCAATTTTTGCAGCCATCCTTGCAATTGGATAACCTGTTGCCTTTGAAGCAAGTGCAGAAGACCTAGAAACTCGAGGGTTGACCTCGATTACTCTTACTTCTCCAGTAGATTGATTCACAGCGAATTGAACATTGCACCCGCCTTTTATATTCAATTTTCTAATCAAAGATAACGACATATCTCTCAATTGCATATGGTCTCTATCCGATAGTGATTGGACCGGTGCAACAACTGTTGATTCACCAGTATGAACACCCATAGGATCGATGTTTTCCATCGTACAAACAATTGTTGCATTATCTGCGGTGTCACGCATCACCTCATACTCATATTCTTGCCAACCAAGAATGCTTTCTTCAATTAACACCTGACCAATTCGACTGTTCCTCAAACCGAGGGTTGCTATTTCTACTAACTCACCAGTATTCCAAGCAGTTCCTCCACCAAGACCTCCCAAGGTGAAAGCAGGACGAATCAAGATGGGCCAACTGCCTATCTCGTCTGCAGCAGATAGCACTTCATCCATCGAATTACATGCTATTGCTTCAGAAATCGGCAAATCAATTTCAAGACAGACTTTGTTGAACAAATCCCTATCTTCTGCTTTATCGATAGCATCCAAATCAGAACCAATAAGTTCAACCCCAAGTTCATCTAAAACTCCAGCGTGTGCAAGGTCACTAGCAATATTGAGAGCGGTTTGACCACCCATTCCTGCCAGTAAAGCATCGGGTCTTTCAATCTCTATAATTCGCTTAATTGTATCAGGTAGTAAAGGTTCAATATACACTTTGTCAGCCATTTCAGGGTCGTTCTGAATTGTCGCTGGATTTGAGTTAACCAAAATTACCTTGTATCCATCTTCTCGTAAAGCCTGAACTGCTTGAGAACCTGAGAAATCGAATTCCGCAGCTTGCCCAATCTTAATCGGACCTGAACCTAAAACAAGAATTGTCTCTAAGTCCTCTCTTCTTGGCATCAGTTCACACCTCCATAGTGTGAATCAACCATTTCTCTGAATCTCGCGAATAGCGGATAAGCATCATGTGGACCAGGTGCTGCTTCAGGATGGAATTGAACTGTGAAAACCGACTTGTCAACCAAATCTAATCCCTCAACTGTGCGGTCATTTGCATTCACAAAGCGAACTTTAGGTTGGGCACCGTGCAAATTTTCCCCAGCCGGCGAGCAAGCTCCAGATGGGTGTGCTGCTAGCATTCCTGCATCAGGATCTGCAACAGCAAAGCCATGATTTTGACTTGTAATCCATACTCTTCCAGATTCTAAATCAACACAGGGTTGGTTTGCTCCACGATGACCATATCTCATCTTGTAAGTTTGAAGGCCACTCGCCAAACCAAGCAATTGATGCCCAAGACAGATTCCCATTACTGGAATATCTGCCTTTACTGCATCAGCAAGTGTATTTCGAGCCATGGTTGCCTTACCAGGATGAGCCGGATCGCCAGGTCCATTCGAGCAAAATAAAGCCACTATACCGTATGACTGCGCTTGTTCGAAAGTAGTACTAGGGGGGCACCATACTACTTCGAACTGACAACATAAACTTCGAAGAATATTGTATTTTATTCCACAATCGATAGCTGCAATTCGAGGCAATGGGTTGCCAAGAGCATCTGTCGCTCCTTCGTTTACGATTACCGGTTCATTGATTGAAACTTGGTCTACGAGGTCTTCCAATTCAGGAGATTGTAAAGCTTCTAAGTGTTTTTTCAACTGGCCTTCTTCTTCAAGTGGGCCAAATACACATAGAACACAACCATGCTCTCTAACTCTTTTTGTTATTGCTCTAGTGTCTACTTCTTCGATGCCAGGCACGTCATGGAACGCTAGGAAATCACCTATGCTGGCTATTGAATCACGATGATCTGGGTTCTTCATAGCATGCCTTACAACAACACCACGGGGCCAAACACCTGCGGATTCACTAGTGCCATGATGAATCCCATAATTACCGATTAAAGGATAGGTGAATGTCAGGACCTGTCCTGCGAATGAAGGGTCTGTCAATGATTCTTGGTAACCGGTCATTCCAGTAGTGAAAACTAGTTCACCTTCACCCCACCTTCTTGCACCAAATAATTTGCCAGTAAAGCGACTTCCATCAGCTAACAAAAGTACACCCTCACCTGATGCATTCTGAGGAATTGTAGAGCCTGATGAAATGCCATCTGTAGCATCGGATAAGAGAACACGGTCTCCCAGAGAGGTATCACCTTTCTGAGACCACTCCCCCGACATCAGAAATGCTCATGGAATAGGGGTCATAATCATTGGCAACGCCTTCAATTAACTTACTATTCACAGCAATGTAGTTGCCAATCATGCTCAATGGATTTTAAGCCATTAAGTAAGCAACTTCTAACTTAAGAATTGTTGTCATCAATATCGTGAACTATCTTGCCGCCGTTGATTCCTTCGATAACAAGCCGAGCGTCAGGAAATGTCCGCTCACTACCTGATTCTCCAAACCAGGCGTCCATGAATAAAGCAAGAGCCGCAACTTCAGAATGCGGTTGGTTTCCGACCGCTACATTGTACTGGCATAATTTGTAAACATCTCCGGGAACTTTAGCACCTCCAACGACAATTAGAACTGGCTTATCTCGACGCATCTTAGGGATTGCTTTTCTGAAAGGCTCTCCGTACATTGTCAAATGTACTGCTACACCACCGTTTTGAACGTGCTTCTTCAGATGGCCTAGTCCGCTTACATGCTTGGTATCGAGATTACCACCAAACCTCTCACTTACTGAATTTAGATTATCGAACATCTCTTGATCTTCGTCACCTGCAAGCAAGAATCCGTCGGCACCAAGCGCTCTGGAAACTAGCGCAAGATGCGTAGTTATACGCGGGTCCCGGCCTTTACGATAACCTAAACGTAAGACTTCAAGTCGCTCGCTCATGATTTATGCGAAGTGGTTTACCGTTTCAAGCCTCGGTTTCAGAACCTAGTTCATCAACCAAATTTGATTCAACACTTGAACCTGAAAGTTCCAAATCAGGGTAGCTTTCCATTAGTTTCTTTACGAATCCCAATAACCACGCATCAATCAATAATTTGGCAGCAAACAATACCGTGGCATTCATTATTGCTAGCCTAGCTGTTTTCCAGATTGCATCACTAGTGTTGAGATCACCCATGAAACCGAGGATTGCGGGCTCGAAAGTGTATAGAATCGAAAGTACAAACATGATTCCACTAACTAATCCAGGGAATAATTGTCCACGTTCTCGACTGATGTCAGACAATAAAGAACCCATGAAGATTAAGACTGGTGCAAGTATTGTGATTGTCAAAAAATCAGGCCCGAAGAAAATTGATTCAAAATCGGGCTCATCGCTTACCTGTAATACGGTTAGCCACCAAAAAACAGCATAACCAGCAAAGATTCCACCGACGGTTTTTGCCTTGGTATGAATCATCTCGGCAATAGCTGTCCTAGAAGGAGGATTCAGTCTGACGATTATCCTCTCTGCCGACTCAAGTTGGTCCTCAGTAGGAACCGGTAAATTGTCTTCAACCAAGTCTTCGTTGATGACATCTAGGATTTGGTCATCTTCGGGCATGGGTACACCTGATACTCCACATTTGATAAAGCCTGCCGCAGGCAGGGTCTCTAACATGGCAGTCTCAGAGGGGGGTAGTTGGAGCCGACCCCAAGTAATGGGTATCATCAATTCAACTCCTGATTCATTTCATGCCGCATCAAGAAAGGGCGACCTTGAAAGAGCCAGAGAGATGTTCGAAAACGGAGCAGATTGGATTGATATCGGCGGTGAATCGACAAGGCCAGGCGCCGAAATAATCTCTATAGAAGAAGAGATTAGGCGCACTATACCTCTGGTTAAAGAAGTCTCTAAATTTTGTAATGTATCGATTGATACAAGAAATGTAGAAGTCGCAAAATTGGCATTAGAAGCCGGAGCTAAAATGATTAACGATGTTAGCGGACTTCGAGACAAATCGATGCAAGAATTGGTATTAGAGGCCGAATGCCACGTCTGTATAATGCACATGCTTGGAGAACCTGGCAATATGCAAGATAATCCTCAATATGCTGATGTAGTTAAGGAAGTTAATTCAATGTTGATAAGCAAGGCTAGAGAATTAGTTGAAATGGGCCACTCCATGGATAAAATCCATTTAGACCCAGGAATAGGTTTTGGGAAAAAACTTCAACACAACATCGACTTACTAAATTCAAGTTCAGATTTGAAACCTTACTCGGTATTGTGGGGTGTTTCACGCAAATCGATGATCGGCGAAATTTGCAACCAAACAGATACTGCCAACAGGCTTTCTGGAAGTTTGGCGGTTGCAGCAAAGGCATTCTATGAGGGAATTGACATTATACGAGTTCACGATGTTCGGGAACATGTTGACTTATTTTCTGTGCTGGAAAAGTTGGAGGAGTCGAATTGTTCCTAATTTTTGGCAGCGACCCTATTGCGATTAGGCTTGCAGAATGGATAGGTGCGCGTTCACGTGTTCGAATCATCGGACTTGCAGAACAAATGGTAGGTATGCCTGATGCAGAAATTGTTGCTCTACCTACGGAAATGGAATTACATGAAATGCCATTACCAGATGTAACACCAACAGCAATATTGCTGCTAGAGGAGATTATTTGTGATGATGACCCTGTACAGGAATTACGAAATCATTGGCCCAATACACCAATTCTATCAACGTTAGAAATTGAAGGTACAGAAAGAATATCTGTTGAAGATTTGACAACATCTGCAATTCAAGACAGATTGAGGTCGATTGACAGGAAGCAAGGTGCCAGTGAAGTATTACGCAGACTCAATGTCGAAAACGAAAGTAAAGTGCTCATTGTTTGTCACGACAATCCCGACCCTGATGCATTGGCAAGTGCAATGGCTATGAAACATCTTTGTGAGTCTTTGGAAAAAGATGTCACTATCATTCATGGAGGTATGATTGAACACCAACAAAACCGTGCCATGGTCAGACTACTGAACCTAGATGTTCGGAAATTGATTCTTGATTGGGAAGTTGAAGACATTTTGAAAGAATCCGACTTGGTAATTTGTGTTGATTTCAGCCACCCTGGAGCGAACAATATTCTGCCTGAAACTTGCGTCCCCCACATTGTCATTGACCACCATACAAGTGAGACAAGACCTGCAGGTGATGTGATTTTAGTTCGCTCTGAGTTTG
>MDSV01069239.1_pt1 | contig 32567 bp, 16 predicted proteins | sample 810851 | NCBI WGS metagenome assembly MDSV01 (sample SAMN05326640, study PRJNA326480) | marine metagenome | isolation source: seawater | place: Atlantic Ocean: North East | collected 2012 | reverse complement strand
TCGGCGCGCGCCGGCGCCCGCGTCGCCGCCGCCTCCGTCGCAGCCGAGGCGCGGTGGGCGCGAGACGCCGCGGCGCGGCTGCTGCAGAGCGCCGGGGCGTTTATCGCGGCGCGGGCGGGGCGGTGAAGGCACCGGCCTCGCGCGCGAGTGAGCGAGAGCGGTGTGGCGACGAAAGGTCGGACCTCGTCCTCGGTGGCGCGAAACAGTAAACGCCGACGATTTCGACGACGCGTCGCGCGACAGAGGCTCGCGACGCGACGGGTGTCTTTACGTAGCGCGAAAAGGCTCTCATCCTCGCGTCGCGGATACCGTCTCACCCCGTTCGCTTCGCGTCGCGCGCGGCGCGCACCTCTCTCTGCACGGCTTTCGTGGCATCGCGCGCGAAGCGCCACTGCAGCAGGCGCACCACCGGGTAGCTCAGCGCGGCGAGCGGGTGCGCGGGCCTGGAAAAAGTGTTCACCGCAAACCACACGGTTCCGTCGTTTTTTTTTTCGACGACAAACGCCTCCTCCCCGGCGAGCATGTGCCCCTGCAGGCACCCGTGCGCGAGCGCGAACCTGTCCTTAGACTCATCTCTGTACACCACCTGCAGCGGGTTCCGGATCCAGACCCCGAGCACGCACGCGCAGACACACACCGGGTCGCCTCGCGTCGCTCCCGTGCCCGGCGCCACTTCGGACCACCCGAGCTGGAAATGCTTCCACGTGGACACCGCGCGCTTCGCCGCGGCGAAGTCCTCGGCGCCGCCGCCCACCCGCGTGACGGTGTTGTCCGCGACGTACGGCACGCTCAGCTGGAAAGGCGACCGCGCGTCCGCCGGTGCCTTCCCTGACGGACCCGCGGGTTCCTTTCGCGATGACGAGGGGGGAGGTGGGCTGTTCCTCGACGCGCCCACGTGTTCCCGTGGGTAGTTGAACCCGCGTTTGGTGCCGTGGTCGGTGGCGACGCGCCGACTCGCGGGCGTGGGGTACCGCAGCCCTAGAAACACCATCGCGGAGGATGCGCGACCGCGCCGCCGCGGAACCGCCCGTCCGAGGTTCGACTGGCCTCCCCTGTGGCACCGTGCCGGCGCGGAGACGAGTGATGCGGAAACCAAGCGGCGTGACGGCTACAAGTGTCTGCCTGATTTTTCGCGGCGGTGGCTCGATTTCCACCACCAGGCGGGACCCAGCGATCTGGCCGCCAGACCTCATCGCGCCCCTTCCCGCGTTTCGCGTCGGTCCGGGCGCGATGCCGGAGGTCCCCGCGAAGTTCCTCGCGCCGCAGGGCGCGGGCGGAGGCAAGCCCCGCAAGCGCGGCAAGCGCAAGGACGGCGGCGGCGGAAAGCCGAACAAAGCACAGGGGCTCGGCGCCGGTGCGCCCGACCGAAACGACTCGTCTGAGGAGCGGCGCGCGGAGGGCAGCGACGACGCGGACGACTCCAACTCGGACGACGAGGGCACCGAGGGGTACCGCAAGGGCGGGTACCACCCCGTGAAGATCGGCGAGGCGTTCAAGGATGGCCGGTACGTCGTCAAACGAAAATTGGGCTGGGGCCACTTCTCCACCTGCTGGTTGTGCGACGACCTGGAGACCGGGTCCGCCGTCGCGCTCAAGGTGCAGAAGTCGGCGTCGCACTACAGCGAGGCCGCGCGGGACGAGATCGAGATCCTCAAGCGCGTCGCGGACTGGAGCGCGGTCGACCGCGGGGACGAGCCCGCGGCGAAGGCGAAGGCGCAGCGGCCGCACCACCGCCCGGGCCGAGCCGCCGACGCCGCCTCGACGGCGAACCGGTTCGGTTCCGTCCGCCGGTCGTCCCGCGGCGCGTCCGCGTCCGCGTCCGCGGCGGAACCCGAGACGGACGCGAAGACGCCCTCCGATCCTCCGCTCCCGCACCCCGGCGCGCGCGCGGTGGTGACGCTGCTGGACTCGTTCGACCACGAGGGGCCGCACGGGACGCACGTCTGCATGACCTTCCCCGTGCTCGGCGACAACCTGCTCGACGTCATCAAGCGCTTCGACTACCGCGGCGCGCCTCTTTTCTTCGTCAAGCAGATGAGCCGAGACGTGCTGCTGGCGCTGGACTACATGCACACGCGCAAGAAGATCATCCACACGGACCTGAAGCCGGAGAACGTCTTGTTGACGAAACGGCTCATTTCCTGGGAGGAGGTGCGCGCCAAGGAGAGCGTCGCCGCCGAGACGGTGGCCAAAATCGTCGACGAGGCGTTCGCCGAGGGCGAGGCGGTTTCGGACGCGCGGTGCGCGGCGGAGGCGCCCGGGGAGGTGCTCGACTTTCTCGTGCGCGAGGCTGGTGACGAGGTGGACGCGAAACACCAGGGCGCCGCGGAGGCGATCGACGCGGCGATCGACGCGGCGGTGGCGCTGTGCGCGGCGGCGGAGGCGGCGGATTCCGGAGAAAACGGCGACGCGAGTTTTGGAACGCGCGCGGACGAGGCGACCCGCGCGGCCCACGAGACCCACGAGACCCACGAGACGTCCTCCGCGACGCCGCTCGGCTCTGAAAACTCTGAGGACTCGACGGGCGTCGTGAAACACCGCGAAGACGAGCGCGAAGACGACGGATTAGGGTCCGCCGCTCGCGAGACGGAGACGGAGGCGCCGGCGGCAAAGACGTCCGAGAAACCGCGACGCGCCGTCGTTTCCCGCGGCCGCGGGCCGACGCCCGCGCGCGCAGAACTGGTCGGCGTGGAGTGCCGCGTGGTGGACCTCGGGAACGCGTGCTGGACGTACAAGCAATTCACGCAGGATATCCAGACCCGGCAGTACCGGTGTCCGGAGGTGATTCTGGGCGCCAAGTACGGCACCGCCGCCGACGTTTGGTCCGTCGCGTGCCTGGTGTTCGAGCTGGCCACCGGCGACTTGCTGTTCGACCCTCGGTCGGGCAAGGAGTACGACCGGGACGAGGACCACCTCGCGCTGATGATGGAGCTGGTGGGGCGCATGCCGAGGAAGGTTGCCACGGGCGGCAAGCGCAGCCGCGAGTTTTTCACGCGCGCCGGCGAGCTGCGGCACATCAAGTCGCTCAAGCGCTGGCCGCTGGAGGACGTGCTCTGCGAGAAGTACGGCTTCCACGAGGACGAGGCGGCGTCCATGGCGGACTTCCTGAACCGCATGCTGGACTTCGACCCGGGGAACCGCGCCACCGCCGCGGAGGCGCTGCTGCACCCCTGGCTGGACGAGGTGTCGCCGCCGCGCGAGAGCGCGCCGCGAGCGGGGGGCGGCGCTGCCGGGAAAGTCGAAGAGGACGCGCCGGCGTCGGACGACGAGACGCGCGGCGGCGACGCCTCCGATATGGATGTCGACGAGAGGACGTCCGACGCGTAGAGGGTCGAGACAGGGTCGAGAGGGTGGGTTCGCGGGTACGCGTCGCAGAGACGAACGAAACGAACGAAACGAAACGTCGTTTTTCCGACGCCGCGCGTTACACGCGCGCCGGAGCGCCTTCGCGGCGATCGCGATCGCCGCGTCTACTTGTCGTCGCGCACGCGTCGCTGTTTTCCGCGCGCCGTCAAGAGGCTTTTCTCGCACGTACCCCCACCTTGACTTCTACCGCGCGGGCGTGGGCAGGTTGACGGTCCTGAGGAGCCAGAGCGAGATGGCGGCGCCGATCCAGTGCGCGAACATGACGTTCGCGCCCGCCTGGATGAGGAAGATGTCCAGCGCCAGCACGGGGTTGTACCCCCCCGGCGTGAACGGCGACGCCGCGGCGGCGGTGAGCGTCTTGGCGAACAACACGCCGGTGGTGGCTTGCAACCCGACGACGGTGGCGCCGAGCCCGACGAAGTTCACGGTGAGGCCGGTGCTGAGCTGCCGGACAACCTCCGCGCGCGGAGGCACCAGGTCCAGCTGCGTGACCGCCGCCTGCAGCTTCGCGCCGAGTTTGCCGATGCCCAGGCTCCAGAACGTGGTGAAGTACGCGCACAGGATGCCGAACAGGATGAAGTACAGCCCGGGGTCCGTCGCCTTGGTGATGTTCTTGAAGAGCACGGAGAAGATCACGATGACCGCGGAGACGGTGGCGAGGATGAGCTGGCCCCAGAAGCCCCACCGCCCGAGGGTCCGGCACGCGTTCGCCGTGCGCTGCACCTTCTTCGCGATGCTCGCGGTGGAGTCCTCGGGGGACTTATCCGCCGCGCGCGTCACCGCCGGCAGGCGCGAGCGCGACGCGCGCCCCGCGGCGGGGGCCGATCGCGCCCACTGCAGCGACGCGAGGGGCGCCGAGCCGGCGTGCGCCGCGCGCTGGGTGAGCGCACGCGCGGCCGCGGGGACGCGCGCGCGGGAGCCGCGCGCGCCCGCGGACACGCGGAGCGACGCGACGGGACGCAGGGACGCGAGGGCGAGGGACGCCATGGGTGCAAGGGACAATGACGACACGGCGACGGTTGGTCGCATTTGGACGCGTTCTTTCTCCTGGAAACCGAAAGCGCGTCGCGAGTGAGATCAAATGGCGCGACACGAACCAAACATCGAGGGTTCAGAGACGGCTCGTTTGTGAGCCTCACAATCGGCGTTCTTCAACACTTGGCGGCTTTTTCGTCGCGCTTTTTCGTCGGGATGACGCGGCGGGCGTCGCGTCAGTATGCTCGGCGCGCTGGCTCGGCGCCTGGGCAAACCTCTCAAAGTCGGGACCTCGACCGCGCTCCTCGTGGGCCTCGTCGCCGCGGTCGCGTCGCGCGAGATGACCAGCGTCGCCACCGTGCGGGTGGCGCCCACCGCCCGCGTCGCGAATCTCGCGGGCGCGCGCCTGACGAAACTCCCGGTGCCTTCGGTCGGCCCCGCGACCGCCGTGCAGGCGGCGACGCTGTGGCAGGACCGCCCCGCGGTGGTCCTGGTGCTCCGGCGCCCCGGCTGAGTCCTGTGTCGTTCGGAAGCCGCCGAGCTGCACGCCCAGAAAGCCTCCATCGAGGCCAAGGGCGCGCGCCTGGTGTGCCTTCTGAAGGGCAAAGAGATGGTGACGGCCGAGGAGGTGGCGGGATTTCGCAACGGCGAGTACTGGGGCGAGGACACCGACCTGTTCCTGGACGACGACCTGGTGTTCTTTAAAACGCTGGGGGACGGTAAGCTGCGCAAGAAGAACTTCGCGGCGGCGTTTCTCAACCCGTTCAGTGTCATGTACAAGCGCTACGGGAAGATCCCGGAGGAGATAAAAAAGAACGCCAACCTCGTCGGCGAGGGGGTCATCATGGGCGGTTTGTTCGTCGTGAACAGAGACGCCGTCGTGTACCAGCACAAGGAGAAGGAGTTCGGGACGGTCGCGCCCATCGCGGAAGTGCTGGAAGCGGTCGACGTCGCCGTCACCACCGCGAAGAAGTAAAGTCCCGTGACTGCTTTTCGGCGCTCGTCGGTTCGCGCGCATCGCGAAAGTCTTCTCTCCGTGCCGAAACGACCGAAAAACGACCGCAAGACGACAGAGACGCCCGCGACGAGCGCTCCGCTCCCGCGTCCCGTGACGCCGCCGTCGACACCTCCCGAGTCAGTGCTCGGGAGCCGACGGCGAGCCGATTCGACGCGGCGGAGACGTTCCGTGGAGGGCGCCGTGCGGGGGCGGGGAGGACCCCTGCGAGATACGATCGTTGTCATAGAGACGGTAGAAAAAGACTGTTTTTCTACGAGGACAGACTCGCGACGACTCTCGTCCTTCGCGCGCGCTTCTTTTCAAAATCTTTTCGTCGTTTCGTCTCTCCGCGTCGCTCCTCGCTAAAGTCGCGCGGCGTCCGCGGTCTGTCTCAGAAGAACATCGCCGCGCTCTTGGGCGCGTCGTCTCGCGAAACCTTCTCGCGCGCATCGTCCGCGTCTTCCTTCGTCTGGGGCGCACCGCGCGCGGACGTCTCCGCGCCGTTCGCTTCCTCGCCTTTCGCGCCTTTTTTTTTCGCGTCTTCGCGTCTTTTCTTCTCCGCCTTCTCGGCGGCGTCCGCCGGCGCGCGGAACACGACCACGGGCTTGGCGCACCTGTGCAGGCAGTAGTTGGTCACGGACCCGACGAAGAACTCGCGCACGCGGCCTTTACCCTGTGCGGCCATGACCACGGCGACGGCGTCGCAGTCGACAGCGCGCTCGCACACAATCTCGCCGACGCTCGTGGTGTCCGTCTCGTAGGCGACAATCTCCGAGGCGTACCGGAAACCCGCGCGCTCGATCTTGGGAAACACCCTCCGCGCGAGGTACCGCTCGGCGTCCGCGCGCCACGCGGCTTCCTGCGCGCGCGCGCCGTCGCGGTTCTCAGTGAAAGCACACAATTCGGGTTCGAGGAACGGCAGCGAGTCGCGCTCGCGGTACCGGAGCGCGACGCTGACGCGTGAAGGGGGCGCGTGGACGTCGCGTTTTTCCCCGCGAGCGTTTCGTTCGGGAAAGGGGCGGATGAGTTTCGCGACGCACTTGTTCGGGATCGGGGACGTCGACGACGTATTCCTCGAAGCCGTACATGGTCGACGACGGCGCGTAGCGCCTCGGGGATGAAGCGGCGGGGTGGCGCGTGTCATCATCGCGCTGGGACCCGCGTGCGCGATGACGGCCGGACGAGAGTCTGGGCGGCTTGGGCGCTCGCGCGCGCGCGCGGGGACGGACGGAGCCGAGGGGGAGTTCGTAGCGCACCACGCACTTGGGTATGACGTGCAGCAGGTTTATCTGGTCCCCGTCGCGGCAAAAGTTGGCGAGCGCCCAGTCGACCATCACCTCGCCGTTCGGCGTGCCGTCGACGGGGAGCAGGATCTGGCGCAGCGGCAGGGGACGCTCGGTCTCGTCGGCGGAGGGCATCTGGTCCGTCAGGGGGCGTGTCAGCGAACGGGAGGTGTCGGGAACTCCGAGAGACTCGGCGCGTCGGCGCTTTCGGTCGCCCCGAGAGGCTGGGGAGGGCGTTCGAAGCCGACGGGACGCGCACGCACGATGACGGGCACGGCCACCTTCGTGGCTTCGTCGGCCACGCGCGCGCGTACCGATTCGGACTTCGCCTCGCGCGTGGTTCCGGTCATGGTCCGCGGTAAAAGTGGGGACCCGCACCGGGGTCGTGGCTCACACAAGAGACGCGACGCTTGTTTTTTGCGCGCGATCGATCACAGGCTGTCTGGCGGTCTGTTTCGAGCCGTCTAATTTGAAAAAAAGTCACTCCTCTTGGTCGACGAACCCGGCGCTCTCCTCCACCTCCACCTCCTCCTCCTCCTCGTCCGCCTGGAGCCATTCGACGTACGCGCGAAGCGCGCGCACGCCCGTCTCCAGGCACCGCTTCCGCTCCGCTCGATACTCGATCGCCGCGACGACGCGAGGCGTCGCACCGGGAAGCGAGCCCGCGCGCGCCGCCGCCAACATGGCCTCGTCCCGCGCCGCGTCGGTGTCGAACCGTTCGAGCGCGCCGCGCCACGTCGCCGCGAACGCGTCGGCGAGGGCAAGCTCCAAACGCACCTGGTTCTCGTCCAGCTCCCACTCGCCGGTGTCCTCGTCCGGGTTCCCGAACCCGCCGCACGCGGACGCCACCGCCACGAACAGACGACGTCGCTCCTCCGCGGAGGTCTCCTCGGTCGCGGCGCCCGTCGCCTCCAGCGCGAAGCGCAGAATCTCCGCGTCGAGCGTTTTTTTTTTAGTCTGCGTCGCGAACGGAAACGTCGTCGGACTCGGCAGGCGCTCGTTCCTGTTCCCGCGCAGGCTGAACCCGTACCTCAACATGAGCTCGCGGTTCGTCGCGCTCGGGTCGTACGCGATGAGGATCTCGGCGTCCTGGTTCTCCAGCGCGCGCGCGGTCTCCAGCACGACCCTCGGCCCGCCGACGCCCTGGTTCAACCCCCGCTCGAGCGCGACGCGCGCGGCGTTTTCCACGTCGGCGTCGGCGGTGCCGCGCACCGACTTGCTCGCCGTGACGAGCGAGGCGTCGTCCGAGTTGGCCATGTCGAAGAACGGCGTGAGGATGGCGGCGAACGCGCCGTCGTCGCCCACCGGGGACGCCACCGCGCGCGAGGCCACGAGCGCGAACGCCCACCTCGCGTCGGCGGCGTCGACGCTCATCTCGGGGGACAAAACCAAACGCGCGTTTTCGACGTCGTCGTCGAAAAAGGCGTCGTCGCCGCCGCGCGCGAAGCCGCGAGCGCCTTCGAGAAACAGCGCGTCCGCCCGCGCTTGAAGCGCCCGCGCGTCGCGCTTCAGCTCGCCATCCTGCAGCTGGTCGAGCTCCTTCTCGCTGGCCAACATCAGACTCGGCATCTGCTCCGCGGTGGGGAGCCACTCCGCGTACGCGCGCCAGACGCTCCGCGACGCGTCGCCGCTGCGCGTCGCGAAGAGCACCCACAGCGCGACGGCGAGTTCGCGCCTCGAGCCTTCGCCGCTCGCCGCCAAGGCCACGATCGGGTCGGGGAGGCGCACGCCCGCGCGTTTCTCCCACGCCGCGCGGAGGATGCCGCACGTGTCTTTCCGTCGCGGCGTCCCCGAACCGAAAGCGGGAGAGGCGACCCCGAGCTCTTCCGCGACGGCGCCGGAGCCTTTGGCGGCGGCCGCCGCGCCCGCCGCGTCGCCGAACGGCGCGACGATGCACACGTCCAGCGGGACGCTGAGCAGCACCGCGCTCTTCCCCCAGCCCACCGGCCCGGAGGGGAACAGCCCCCTGCCCCTCGCGCCGGACGCGAGCCGGACGCGGTGCTTCACCCCCGCGCGCTCCATCAGCTGCTTGAACGCGTCGCGCTCGTCCAGCTCGGTCGTCGTGCGCGCGGGCGTGGCCACCTCGAACGGCGAGCCGGACCGCGCGACGAGGCGGTGTCGTCGCGCGATCGACCGCGACGCGAGACGCGACGCGGGGGAAGCAGACGCGCGGGGACGGGGAACCGAGCGTCGAAGCGGGTCGCGCGGTCGCGCGAAGGACCGCGCCGGTGCCGTCACCCGCATCGAGCTCGTGGTCGTCGCCATCTCGCCCCCTAGGGTGCGCCGTGGCCTGTGACGGCGGTCGGTGGTGCCCATCGTTTCGGACGGACGATATCGATATCTTGGCGAGACGCCTCTAAGTCGAGTAATCGTGGTCCAACCCGTGCGGGTGCCTTCGGGCGCGACGCGCTTTTCGGCGGCGAGACGAGATACTTTCGTCGTGGAACCGCCTCCGACGCACACCTCGACCCGCACGCGTCGAGCGCACACGCCCCTCGTTCGTGTCGTACCGAGACTACGCGAGGACCACCCATCCGTGGTGTCTCCACGACGATCGCCGCGCGCCCCTCGGACCCGCGAGCGCGTTCGGTTCGGTTCGTTCGCGAAACCTAACAACGCCGAATCCCGAGACGAATTCGCCGTCGTCCACCCCGCGCGCGTCTCCTCGGACCACCGAGCGAAAGCGAAACCCCGGCGCGTCGCCGGCGATGACGAAACCCATGCACAAGCGCGAGCCCCCGCGCGGCTCCGGGACCCGCGGTTCCGAACCCGACCGCGCGAACGAAAGCGCGGTGGACCTCATCGACAAACTCGGCGGATACGAAGCCAAGATCGCGCAGGGCGCCGAGGGCCGCGTGTTCGCGGTGACGTTTCTGAATCGGCCCGCGATCGTCAAGCAGCGGTTCAAGAAGACGTATCGGCACCCGACGTTAGACGCGAAGATCACGCGCGCGCGGCTGGTCGGCGAAACGCGCGCGCTCGTGCGCGCCAGGAAGCTGGGCGTGCCCACCCCGTCGTTGTTCTACGTGGACAAAAGGCAAAACGCCATCTACATGGAGCGCGTCCCCGGTCGTTCGTTGAAGGAGCTCATCCGCGAGGGCATGAGCGACGAGGACATGGAGGAGGTGGGGCGGCAGGTGGGTAAACACGTCGCCGCGATGCACGACGGGGGGCTCATACACGGCGACTTGACGACGTCCAACATCCTCGTCGCGAGGCGCCAAACGGGGGAGGGCGACGACGGAAACGCCGCCGAAGCGTCTCTGCGCGTCGTCATCATCGACTTCGGGCTCGCGTCCAACAGTATCATCCCCGAGGACAAGGGCGTGGACCTGTACGTGCTCGAACGCGCCATCACGGTCACGCACGCCGCGAGCAGGCTGTTCGAGGCGGTCATGCGCGAGTACAAGACCGCCAGCGGGCTGTGGAGCGCCAGCTTCAACAAGTTCGCGGAGGTGCGCATGCGCGGGCGGAAGCGGTCGATGATCGGTTGAGAAAGGGGGTGTGGAAAGAGTCTCGCTTTCGTGTAAATGGGGATACAAGTTTGGAGACTCATTGCTCTGTGAAGTCTTCCTCTCATCTGCGATCTCTAAATGTCGTTTCATGTCGTCAAATGTCGTCAAAAATGTCGTCTTGTTCGTTTTGTGTTCCTGGGTCGGGCGCCGCGCCGGCCCGCATATTATCCGGCGCGCGGGAAGAGCAGGTTCGAGTTCCGAACCCCTCTTTCGGCCGCGGCGATGGGGGTCGCCGAGAAGAAGGCGCCCGACGCCGACGGCTTCTCGTCGTTGGACGAGGCCCGGGATCACAATAAAAATCTCGGTAACAACGATCGGTCCGACTCGGATGATGATGATGAGTCCATGGTGCCCACGCTGCAGGCGGCGGCGTCCGAGCGCGCGCCCGGCGCGCTCGGCATGTTCATGTTCTCGCTCTTCTCGAAGAAAAGACACACCGAGGGCGTGAGCGCGTCCGAGACGGCGCGCGCGTACTTCGCGTACGTGCGCGTGCTCATTCGGCGTCAGCCCGTGAGCGCCTTCTTCATGGCGCTCACGCTGTGCGCGCTCGCCGCGGCGTACGCGACGCTCCCGGTGTTCGTCAACCTGGCGTTCCGGATCGTCTACCTCTCGCCCGGCGTGCGCGGCGTGAGCCTGGACCAGTTCTCCAAGTGGATCGGGCTGTACTCGATGTGCATCTTCACATGCGCGACGGTGTTCGAGCGCACGTTCCTGTACGCGCGCGCCGGCTTGATGCGCGACATCTCGATGCTCGCGCTGGAGTTCTCCGAGCTGGACGACGACGTGACGGACGAGATGATGCAGGGTTTCTTGACCAGGGACGCGGACGCGTTCCGGCTCTTCTCCCTGCACGCGCACAACCTGCTGCTCTTCTCCGGCGCCGCGGGCGCGTGTTTCCTCGCGTCGCTCGTGGAGGTGCCGCAACTCGCCTCCGTGCTTTTGCTCTTCGCGCTCGCCTACCTCGTCATCGACGTCGCGTGCGGCGTGGTGTCCGCGGCGCGCCGCACGGGCTCCGCCGCGACGCCGAGGCGCCGCGCGGAGTCCATCGTCATGCGACACGTCGAAAGCGTCTCCGGGACGCGCCGCGCCGAGCTCGCCTCTTCGCTGTCCCTGAAGCGTCGCGACGAGGAGAACTCGTCGGCGAAGATGAAGAGCGAGAAGGACAAAATCGAGCGCGCCGAGCTCGGCGACTTGACGGAGGAGATCGAGCGCCAGAACACCACCACCGCGCATCTCGCGATCGTCGCCATCGCGCCCGCGATCGTGCTGTACGTGGGTTCGCAGACCGTGCACGCGGGGACCATCTCCGCGGACGACATCGGGTACGGGCTGCTGTTCTACGCCGTCGCCGCGTACTGCATGAGCGCCGCGCAGCGCGCCGCGCTGCAGGTGCTGCTGCTGGCGCCGGCGACGAACCGCTTCGTCTCCTTCGCGGCGACGAAAGCCAAGCGGCGTCTCGGGGAGAGCCAGGACTCGTTCGACAAGCGCGTCAACAGCGTGAAGCTCAGGTTCGCGACGGTGAGCGCGAAAAAGAAGAAGCGCGCGTTCGAGAATTGGCCGTTGCGCATCATGACGGCGTGTTTGCTCGTCGCCTTCGTCGCCGGCGCGGCGAGCGTGTACGGCTCGAAAACCTCCATCGTGTGCGAGGATGTCGTCGCGAAGTGCTCGTGCGCGCTCTCGGGCGAACACACCAACCTCTCGCCCAGCGCGTTCGACACGTCGCTGCGCCTGGTGTTCAGCACCAAGGCGGGGTGCCAGTTCGAAAAGACGGACGACCATCTGCTGTCGCGGTGCGCGACGCAGATGCAGAAGCGGCTGCGGAGCTCCGTGACGGCGGGCACGCTCGCGACGGTGAAGCTCACGTTTCGGGGCTGGTCCGACACGGACCGGTCGCTGGAGGCTGAGTTCCTGATGACCGGCCCCGAGTCGGCGTTGCCGCCCGGCAAGGTGGGGTCCATCACGGTCACGGGCGCCCCGATGATGACCACCAGCGCGCGCGCCACGGAGACGGCGCGCAATCCGAGGCACGCCGCCTCGTCCGACGAGGTGATCCTCGTGAAGCCGCTCGTGCCCAGCGAGGCGGCCAGGCGGCGCCGCGTCCTTCTGCAGGCGCCGCCGGCCGAGTGGCTGTGCCCGGAGCAGTACTACGGGACGTCCGACGGGTGCGACTGCGGGTACTGCCAGGCGTGGGACCCGGACTGCTCCGACCAGTCTGCGTACGTGTACGGGTGCCCCGCAGGTAACGTCTGCGTGGAGAACGGCGCGGGGGGGGCGTGTTCCAGCGCCGTCGCCGTCCCCGACGCCGTCGCCGAAGCCGGCGCCGTTTTCGCCGCGGAGCCCGAGGCGACCGAGCCCGAGGCGTCTTCGTCCGTCCCCGAGGCGTGGTACTGCAGCGAGAACTACTACGACGCGGAGGACGGGTGCGACTGCAACTGCGGCGCGCCCGATCCCGACTGCGAACTCCCGGGGCAGTACCTGTACGGATGCGCCAACGGCGTCGGCGCGACGTGCGTGGCCGGCGCGTGCGTCATCCCCGGCGACGCGGCGGAAGAGGCGGAAGAGGAGGAAGAGATCGCGCCGCCGTCTCTTCCGGCGGGGGAGCTGTCGCCCTCGCCGCCGCCTCCCGCGCCCTCGCCGCCGCCCTTCCCGTCGCCGCCGCCGCCGACGCCGTCGCCGCCGCCGCCGAAGCCCTCGCCGCCGCCGCCGCCGCCGCCGTTCTCGCCGCCGCCCGGTCCGTCGCCGCCGCCGCCGACGCCGTCGTCGCCGCCGCCCGGGCCGGATGCGCCGCCGCCGCCGCAGCCGGTGCCCCCGCCCCCGCCGTCGCCGCCGCCGTCGACCGGCGGCGTCCCCGACGGCGTTTTTGTCAACGGCAAGGGCGGTTCGCGGTACTGCCCCGTCGCTGACCTCCCGCAGTCGCTGACCAACCCCGCGATGCTGGGCGAGTGGGTGGTGGAGGACGAGCTGTGCCTCGACTCGTTCCCGCGCCGGAAGGCGGACAAGAGCGGCAAGTTCGTGGTGTGGCGCGAGAACTGGAAAGGCAAGCAGCCGCACATGACGTACGTGGACGAGGACCCCGAATATACGCCCCCCGGCTTGAACCGCGTCGCGGGCGGCGTCGTGGGCATGTCCATGGCCGCGCGCTCGTGCTGCGACGGGCACTGGACGCGCGGGTTCCACGTCGAGGACACCTACGCGCGCAAAGAGCCGTGCTTAACGGCGACGCGCGAGTACGACACGACGACTTGGAAGCTGCGGAGAGTGACGGACACGGCGCTCGGGCGACCGGGCACGCACGGGGGCAAAGGGTACACCGCCTCGTTTCACGACGACGGATCTCTCGAGAGTTTCTGGAACAGGACGTACGAGGACGACGACGGGGCGTACTGGCGCTGGAACGAGGGCGAGGTGTTTCTGCCCGGCGTCGACGTCGTGGACCTTCCGGTGGCGGTGAACATGGACGACGGCGCTCTCGGGTTTGAGTTTCCGTACGAGCGCTCGTTCCCCCCCGACCGGCTGGTCACGCCCGCCGCGAAGTGCAACTCGCTCATCGAAGTTGGCTCGCTCGCGTACCGCGAGTGCGTGGAGGAGATGGTCAACGACACGGCGCGCGGCGCGATTAAGATCGCCGTCGTGCCCTTGTACTTCACCACCACCGACGTCGCGACCGTGGACAAGCAAGCGATTAAACGCGTCTACTCGGGCGGCGGCGCCACCGGCGCGGACTCCACGTTCGCGCGGTGGTGGCGCGACTCCAGTTTCGGGCGGCAGGGCGACATCGACCTGGACGTCCTGGACGCGGTTCCGGTAAACCTCCCCGAGTGGGTCGACGCGTCGGACGCGGAGCAGAATTACAACCTGCGCGTCAGCACCGACGCGTGCAAAGCCGAGATCGCGGCGTTCGAGGGTTACCCCGCGGTGGGCTTCGCCTCCTACGAGCTTTTAGTCGCGAACTCCGTATGCCAACCCTCCGCGGACTGCGTCCGGCCGACGTGGAAGTGGGACTACGCGGGTTGCGGCGGCAACTGCAAGGTGCACGGCTACGAGGACTTTTCCATGTACGGGCACCAGTGCCTGGACGTGCCGGACGCGCAGAACGTGCCCGGCGACGCGAGCGCCGGCGCGGCGTGGGTGCGCGGCGTCCAGGCGAAGGCGTCTCCGAACCCGCCGAGCTCGTACTTCGGGCTCGACGACTCGACGTCCTCGTACGTGTGCGTGAGCGACAATAACGTGCTGAGCACGAACCAGGCGCACCTGGTGGCGCGCGTCGGCGCGTTCGCGGTGGACCCGAAAAAGTACCACCGCGTGGTGTTTTCGGTGTGGCGCGAGCGGTGTCTGGGCGGCGGGTACTCCGGCCATTTCCGGCTCGAGCTCGGCGCCGAGACTTCGTTCACGGAGTTTGGCAGCTCCATGCTGATGACCACCACTCGTTTCGCGAACCTCAACGGCGGGATCGGCATGCCCGACGTCACGCCGTGGGATCTGGACGAGAGCGCCGACACGATCCCCGCGACGTACGTCAACCCCAAGGGCACCGCGGGGACGTTCATTCACGAGCTGATTCACTCGTTCGGCGTGAAGAACCACGCGCGCGCGTGCGCGGACACGATGGCGTCGCACCTGGAAGGCGGCGAGGTTTCGTTCTGGGGCGGGCCGTGCGACGCCATCGAGTACGGGAGCTGGTTCTCGGTGATGGGCAAGAGCGGCGGCGCCGCCGCGACGCACGTGCACGCGGGCACCATGTACGACCTGCACCTGCTGCACAAGAGCGACGTGCACGTCGTCACGAGGACGGGCACGTACGTCATCAAGCCGCTCAACGCGCTCACTACGTCCGTCGGGGACAAACGCGCCGCCGTCGTGCAGCACACGGACCAGTACGTGTCTTCGGACACGACGGACTTCACGAAGGTGCTCCCTCCGATCTGGGTGGAGTTCAGGGACGCGCTCGGCGTGGACCAGTCGCTGGCGTGGCCGGAGTACGCCGGGAACACAGAGGGCGTGATGCTCTCCTGGGGGCACCAGTACGGCGACGTGCTGCTGGACCTGGACTTCGGCACGCCCAGCGCCGGGAAGTCGCTGGCGGACGTCGCGTTGAAGCCCGGCCAGTCGTTCGTGGTGGACCAGTTCTCCGGCGGGCAAAAAGTGGGCACGGTGACGTTCGCGGACGTCGCCGTGGCGAGCGACAAGAGCTCCGCGTCCTTCTCCGTGACCTACGCGCGGACCGACGCGGCGAGCGCGCTGGGCGGCGAAATCGACGCCTTCTACGAGGGGTCGAGTCCGTACCCGAACACGAAGTACGCCACCTACCCCGCCGCCACCGCGACGTTCGCCGAGCAGAGGCTCTGCCTCGCCAACTACAGCGTCGTCGAGCACCTCTGCGTGCCGTGCCCCGCGGGGACGCACAACCCGACGAGGCACGACGTGACCGAAACGGACACCGCGTGCGTGCCCCTGAACGCCGCGGCGCCGGCGGCGCCGGCGCCGGCGGCGCTCGGCCTGCCGGAGGGGTGGGACCTCGCCTTGTGCGCGGCGGAGATGCACGGCGACGGCATTTGCGACTGCGGGTGCGGCGGCGCGGACCCCGACTGCGCCGGTCCCAGCCCGGAGATCATCGCGCACATCGGCCCGCACTGCGACGCGCACTCGCCGGCGTCGTGCGACGCCGGAACGTGCGTGCACGCGCGTCCGTCTGTGTCGCTCGTGAACGCCGGGAACGCCTCCATCCCGGCGTCCAACGTCGCCGGCGTCTCCTTCTACGACGTCTCCGGCCTCTCGGACGAGGAGCACGCCGAGCTGTTCCCCAGCGCCGACGTCTCCATCACGGAGGAGTCCCTGGAGGCGGTGGTGCTCGAAGCGGACGCGTTTCCGCCGCCGCCGCCGCCGCCGCCGCTGGTCCTCCTCGACGCGTTTCCGCCGTCGCCGCCGCCGCCGTCGCCGCCGCCTCCCCCGACGCCGTCGCCGCCGCCGCCGTCGCCTTCGCCGCCGCCGTCGTCGCCGCCGCCGCCGACGCCGCCGTCGCCGTCGCCGCCGCCGCCGACGTCTCCGCCGACGCCGCCGCCCGCCGTCGAGACGTTCGAGCAGGCTGCCGATGAGGGCGTCTCTGCCGCCGCCGCGCACCGGTGCTTCGGCAATCAGGCCCCTTACAACGTCCCGTTGGCCCCGCCGAGCACGTGGATCAGCGCGCCGTCGTATTACGCGGCGTGCGACGGGTGCGACTGCAACGCCGGCGCGCACGACCCCGACTGCAACGGGGCGGACGAGATTGGGTTTTCGGAGGCCCTGTACGGCTGCCCGAGCCCGGACTGGAGCCAGTACAAGTGCATCCAGGGCCTGTGCGTCGCGCGCGTCCTGGATGACAGCGCCTCGAGCGGATGCGGGTGCGGCGTGCGCAACGCGCAGGGGGACTGCATGTGCCAGGACATCGACGCCGCGGCGGCGGCGAACGCCGCCTCCGGCGGCGCCGCCGCGGTCGTTTCGGCGGAGGCGGTGAATGCGACGGACGCGGCGAACGCGGCGGGGGCTGGGAACACGCCCTCCGCGGGGACCCCGCCCCCGCCTCCCCCGCCGCCTCCGATCGCCCCGCTCCCCCCGCCGTGCTTCTCGCAGACCTGCTGGGGCCCGCTGGGGTGCGAGTGCACGGCGCGGGTGAAGAGCTGCGGGCCCTTCGCGGCGTCGGCGCTGAACGCCTCGCACCCGGATCTGAGCGACTACCGGCGCGCGGCGCTCGGGCAGGTCACCGACGCGTGCGAGAGCGCGCAGTGCGGTTTGATCGGCGACGGGATGTGCCAGCCCGAGCTGAACACCGCGGCGTGCGGCTGGGACGGCGGCGATTGCTGCCGGCGCACCAGCCGGATGTGCACGACGTGGGACGACGCCTCCGGCGCGACCTGCCTGGACCCCTCCGAGGCGAACCTCGTCGGTTCCGCGGTTGACCCGTGGCACGCCCTCGGGCGACACGCGTCGCAGCCCACGCGGTACAGCTGCAAGTTCACCGGCGACGGCGACGCGGATCCGAACCCGCCCATCGCGGAGCACGCGGCGTACGACGTGATGGACGTCCCCGAGTCGTACCGCGGTTTGTACGCCGACTTCGCGGCGGCGAACGCGACGCTGTGGAACAACTCGAACGCGTACGCGTTCAACATCGTCGAAGCGATCCTTTCCGGAACGCCTCTCGTGTGGACGCCTCTGCCGGACCTGCCCTACGGGGCGTCGTCGTACCGAACCGAGGCGGACGCGGCGCCGTTCCGCGACTTCCCCTTCTACGCGCAAGCCGGCGAGTACCTCATCGCGAGGGTCGAGTCGCCCGTCGAAGAGGTGTACCTCGAGCTCATCGCGCCCGACGCCGATGGCTCGCGCGCCGACCCGGACGCGCTGAACACGACCGCGCTGCCCGCCTCGACTGTTCCCGATGGGTACCTGGAGGAGGACGGGTCGAGCAGCTTCGACGCCTCGGCCGCGCTGGCGTGGCACCGGGACAGCTGCACGTGCTACGCGTGCATCTGCAGCTGCGAGGGCTCCGTCGGCGACCGGTACGACTTGACGGAAGGGCCGGCTACGGGCGTGACGACGACGTTAGTGAACGGCAACGGGTACATCCCGAACGGCCTGTCTCGCGCGTACCACCTGCCCGTGTGCGGTCACAACCACGCGGTGACCAACTCGTACCGCGTGTACGTCGACCCGACCGCCACGAACGGCCCGTTCACGCTGAAGGTGATGATGACGAAGCTGCACGACGACCACGACTGGCCGATGCTGCTCACGATTTACGAGCCGCCGGCGGTTGTTCGCGCGAATTGCGAGGACACGGGCGACGACTTCGTGGACTGCTGCTTCCCCTTCTCGGAGACGTGCTCCTCGCGCGTGGGCGAGGTGGTGGCGATAGCCGCGTGCATCAGCACGACGGGATGCACGACCAACCTGTACCAGGAGGTGCGCGCGGAGAAGAAGGGCTACTACACCATCGAGACCAAGTCCGCCGGGTACGGGGGCGGCGGCTACACGCTCTCTGTGCAGATCGAGAAAGCCACGGGCGCGGTCGTCCCCAACGCGCTTCGACTCGGTCTTCCCGACACCGGGGGCGCCATCGCGTACGGCGGCGACCCGAAGTTCGGGAATATCACGTACACGGGCGAGACGCACGCGTACACGTTCGAAGGCACCGCGGGCGACCTCGTGAGCGTCGCCGCCGGGCCGGACTGGGCGCCCTTCGACGCGACGAAGTGCGGCTTACCGTACGGCTTCGGCAAGACGTGCCTCGACACGCACGTCGTCTTGATCGCGCCCGACGGGACCGTCGCCGGCGCGAACAACGTCCTTCCGGGCACGGCACGAAGTGCGCTTTCGCGCGCTTTGATTCCGCGCAACTTCTGGTCGAACGCCGTCCCCGACCCTCTGTTCCCGGACCAAGCTCGCTACCGAGTCTCCCCGGTGCGTTTAAATGCCACCGGGACGTACACGGTGCTCGTCGGCGGGCACACCGGCCGAACCGCGAGCGGGCGATCCTTCTCCTCGGGCTTTTCCCCCGTCGGCGGGTACTACCTGGTTCTGGAAAAGGTGGGCACGCAGGTTTCCGGAACGCACGACGCGCGGTGTCCGCGACCGCCCGTCGGCGTGCTTGGGAAGTACGACCCAAACAACGAAAACCACGGGTGCGCGAACCTTCTTTGGGGGAGCAAGGCGTTTCGGCACGAAAACTGCGAGCGCGCCGAGCCGCTGGGCGTTTTCGGGAACCCGTACGGCGCCTCCATCGACAATTACCGGCTCCGGCGTTCCGGGACGTACACGCTTCGCGTGCGGTTCCAGCAGAACGCGTGCGTGGCGCCGTCCCATGGCAGGGAGGGGTACTGCAAAGTCAAAGCCGGGCCGTTCAAGGTGACCGCGAGCACCAGGCACCAGACGCACGGGCACGTCGACGGCCCCGCGCCCGAACCGGCGACGCCGGCGACGGTGCCCGTCCCGCGCGTCGCGCTGGGCGACGGCGGCGTGCTGTTCGACCCCGAGTGCGTCGCCGCGCCCGCGAACGGCGCGTGCGCGGCGACGCAGGGCGTGCTGCTGGACACCCTCTGCTACGACACGCACGCGCCGCTGGACGCCTTCGCGGACGCCCACGACTTCACGCGGAAGCGGACGGCGCACGAGGCGCGCGTCGCGTTCGCGGCGTCCGCGGGTGACGTGATTTGCGTCGCCGCCACGCCCACGGCGGACGGCGCCTGCGGCGCCGACTGCGCGCACCGCGAGACACTCTTGCCGTACGACCGCCCGCAGATTCGGCTTTTGAACGCCACCGGCGGGCTGGTGGCGTACGCCGAGCACACCGCGCCCGAGGGCGACGACGGCATCGCCATGTACGGCCAGACGGTGCCGGCGGCGGGCAACTACACCGCCGTCGTCGCGGGGTACAAACCGAGCGCCAAGCTCCTCGTGACGGCGTCCGCGTGCGCGGACGCGCGGCAGGAGTACGCGGACGTCGCGAGCGAGACGCTGGCAGAGTGCCGCACGCGCGCGAGCGCCTCGCGCTGGGACAAGTGCGCGTCGCCGGACGGGACGCCTCTGACGTTTTCGGATGACTTCAAGACGGTCACCGTGGGCGGCCTCGTCGGGGAAGAGCACCGCGTGTTTGGGAACGCCGGGTTGGAGTTCCTCACCTCCAACGCGAGTTACGGCAAGTTTTACTGGGAGATCAAGACCGCCGCCGCGGACGCGAGCGCCACCGACACCGCGGCGGAGTTTTATTTCGGCGTGAGCAGCATCGACGCGGAGGAGTACGCGATGCGGTCGGCGAAGGACGGGAAGATGTACTTGAAGAATTTCGGGTGCTACGGCGGCGGAACATGCAACCACGTGGACAGCCGCGGCCACGCTAAGCTCGGGGACACGCTGATGTTCGCGCTTGACGTGCCCACGAACACGCCCCCGGCGGCTCCGGCGGTTCCCGGCATGTGGATCGGCCGCAACGGGTTCTGGGATGGCCGGCTGAACGTCGCCACGGGCACGGTGTTCAACAACTTCGACCCAAACGGCGAGCTCGGAAACGCCCCCGCGGCGCGCAACTTCAGTTTGTGCGCGGATACTCGGTTCTTCGACTGCCGAAAGCCGCCCGACACGTGGGACTACGCCGACCCCTCGACGTACGGCGTCTCGTACTACCACTGCTGTCCTTTCCGCGACGCGCTCACCTTCTTCGGGATCGCCACCGAGTTCTGGCCGGACGCGTACTTCGTGCCCGCAATCAGCGCGTACGACGCCGAGCGCGACTCGGGCGTGCACTCGGGAACCTACACCGAGGGCCAAAACTGGGTGAGCCAGGCGCTCGGGAACCCGGTGCGGGACGCGCAAGGCTCGCTGTCTGCGAATTCGTACCACGAGACCCTCTCGAAACAAGACATGATCACCATCAACGAGTACGTCTTCCCCGCCGTCGCGGGGTCGAAGGGTCAGAAGTTCACGATCAACCACGGCGAAACCGGGGTTGGTGACTTCGAGTACCCCGTGCCGTGCGGGTTCAAACCGCTGGCGGACCTCGCGACGGACGACGCGGGGTACCGCGCGCTGGGCCCCGTCGCCACCAACTGCTGGACCGTCGGCGGGCTCTGCGCGGTGTTCAACACCACATTAGCGACGTGCACTACGTTCGCGAGTACCCCGAGCGAGACCCACGCCAGCCTGTACGGCGGGCTCGGGGACTGGGACTACTACTACGGCGCCGCGGGTATGGCGCCCGGCGGCCGTACGACGTCGACGCACATCGCGAGCGGCGAGTACGGCGACGTCGACGATTTCTAGGCGAGGCGAGGCGCGCGTGTTTTTAATACTGCATATGCATATTACCTTCTCTCGCGCGCGCGCGCAGTAGTCCTCACAGAAAACATACAAGTACGTACGTCGCCGGAGGTCGCGTTCGCTGACGGTCTTCGCGACCGAGTATTGTGTACACGGTGGGGGTGCGTAGTAGTACTGGGTAAACTTGAACGTTTCTGGAGGGCGAAATATGAACATTCATGATCGGTTGAGAAAGGGCGCGTGGAAAGAGTCTCGCTTTCGTGTAAATGGGGATACCATGTACAAGTTTGGAGACTCATTGCTCTGTGAAGTCTTCCTCTCATCTGCGATCTCTCCAAGTTGCTCCGGTGGCACTTCAAGGATCTTATCGACCACCGCCGCGCGCCGTGCGCGCCACTTCACCTCGTCGCGTCGGCGGTCTCTCGAGCCACACGCACGCACGATGTCCGCACCCGCCGCCTCTGTCGCGCGCCTCGGCGTGGCCGTCGGCGCCGCGCGCGGCGCCGGCCGCGCCTCGCGCGCCGCGATCGCGCCCAGGCGGGCCACCGTCCCCGGCGCTCGCCGCGAGGCATCCGGGACCGCCGCGCGCGCCATCCCCGAGCCCGCGGCGGAGACGGGCGCGCCCTCGGGCGAGATCGTTGATTTGGCATACGACTGGCAGCTCGATTTCTGCTCGCGCCCGATGAAGGACGAGCGCGGGAAGAAGATGTGGGAGCTGCTCATCTGCGACGAGACGCGATCGTTCGAGCACGCCGAGTTTTTCCCCAACAACCGCATCAACTCCGTGGAGCTCTCCAAGGCGATCGAACGCGTGATTCAGGCGCAGGGCGCGCGCCCGCGCCGGTTCAAGTTCTTCCGCTCGCAGATGCAGACCATCATCACGCGCGCGTGCAACGACGCGGGCATCGACCCGCTACCCTCGCGCCGGTGCCAGACCCTCACCACGTGGCTCGACTGGCGCGTCGAGAACGTGTACAAGCAGCACCCGGGCTTCGACGGGCAAGCCTCGCCCATGATGGGCTTCGAGGCGAGCGCCCCCAGACCGCTGCCGGACGCGCTTCGGGGTGAGAGCTGGGCGTTCGTCGCGCTGCCGCTGGTGGGCGTGCGCGAGGAGATCGAGCAGGTCAAGAAGAACAAGGTGTTCGGCGACGTGCTCGAGATCGATCCGAACTTGCCGGACGACACGCTCGTCCCGGGCATCGCGGTGTACACCAGTCGCGCGGCGGCGCTGGCGGGCTGGACCAAGGGTCTGGAGCTGGGCGGCATCTCCGTGGACCTGGACATGGGCACGCTCATCCTGGACACTGGCGTGGCGGACAGCTGGCAATACGCGCGGTTCCGGCAAACCAAGGAGCTGACGCAGGAGGCGCGCGAGTGGGAACAGGTGAAACAAAACACGGGGGGGCTGCACTTCCTCGCCATCCAGACGGACGAGGACGCCGAGAGCACGGACGGGTTCTGGATCCTCCAGGACTTCACCGCCGCGCAGTTTTGAGAGAGGCGTGTTAATACTACGTAGTAGGTTTCGCACGTGAGGACGCCGCGCGAGTGGGTTGTCGAACGTCGCCGAGCGCGCTTTCCGCGCGAGGCGCGCGGATCCTCGGAGATTTTCGCCAGGTCACACGACGACGACCGTCGTTCGGCGCGACGTCCACTGATCGGGCGCGCGCGGGCGGTGTCGGGCGCCATGACCCCTCGCGACGCGCTCATCGCGGGCGTTGGGCGCGTGTTTCGTCACCACCGCCGAGTGAGCGTGGTGCTTTACGTCGTTGGAGTGCTCGGCGTGCTGAGCTACCCTCTGCTCGCGAGGAAGGTCTTCATCGACGAAAACGCGTTCATGCACGGCCACGGCGCGATCGGGTTCGGGGCGGACGACGCGCTCCGGGCGCACGAGTACGCGCTGAAAGCCGAGGGCGTGATCGATGCCTTGGGTGCTGACGCGAATAGCAACCAAATATACGACTCCCTCACCGCGTTCGCCGCCGCCGAGCTGGACGCGCTCGGCCTGGATGTCAGCGCGCGAGAGTATCCGATCGACGCGGATCAACGCGGAAGGAGACGCGCCGGAGAAAACGGCGGCGACGCGGCGACGTTCGTCGCGTCCCGCAAGACGACGCACGCCGTGGTTCGCGCGATCAAATCATCGGGACGCGAGGGGGTGGTATTCGCCACTCCCATCGGCGCCTCGGACACCGACGGCCCGCGTGCGGACGCCGCGGCGATCGGCGTCGGGCTGGCGTTCGTGAAGTACCTGACGACGGCGAAGTGGTTAGCCAAGGATTTCGTGTGGCTCGTGCTCGACGCGCGCGCGGGTTCGACGCCGGGCGGAAGCACGCACGCCGCCGTGCACGCCGCGGACGCCTGGCTCCGCGAGTACTACGGCGACGAGAGCGTCGTCCGGCGACGTGTCGCGGAGGCGTCAACGTTCGCGCGCGCCGGCGCGCTGCAGCAGGCGTACGTGTTCGAGATGCCCGCCGGCGCCGTCGTGGACGTCGTCGCCGTGCGGCCGGAAGGGAGGAACGGCGCGTTGCCCAATCAGGACATGCTGAACACCGCCGTGCAGCTTGCGCGCCGCGCGTTCCCGCGCGCGCGCGTCGGTCTGGATCTCGACCCCCTGGACCCGATCGCGGGAAGCGCGCAGGTCGGACCGCTCGCGGGGCTGTCTTCCTTCGCGGAGCGCGTCGCGACCGTATTTTTCGGGACGCGCCGAGCCGCGGACGCGAGGCGGTTCGTGGGGGACCTGCGTCGTCTGTCCGTGTTCGCGTGGCGGTGCGCGCGCGGCGTCCCGACGGGCGCGCACGCCGCGTTCAAGACCTTCGCGCTGGACGCGGCGACGCTGCGGCTGGGCGCGCCGCGAGGGGGCTCGAACGCTGCGGGCGGCGAAGCGCGCGGCTCTCGCTCCGCGGCGGCGGACCGCGAGACGTTCAAGAAGATCGGCGCTTTGCTGGAGACGCTCGCGCGAGGCTCGAACAACCTCATCGAGCAGCTGCACCACAGCATGTTCTACTACGTCATGGCGAGCGACGACGCGTTCCTCTCCATCGCCGAGTACGTCGCGCCGCAAGCCGCCGTCTCGGCGGCGGCGGCGATCGTCGCCGTCGCGCTCGCGACCCGGGGCTGGGACGGGGACGACGGGGACGACGGGGACGACGGGGGCGTCATCGGAGCTCGAAACGAGCACGACTGGGCGCCGGCGCTCGCGCTCACGGCGGCGGCGCACGCGGCGGGCGCCGGGGTCGGACGCGCGTCTCTTTGGTTTTACGACGCCGCGCTCTCGCCCGCAGCGGTGACCGGCTTGACCGCGGCGTCGGCGCTCGCCGCGCACGCGTGCCTCGCGAAGGCGGCCTCGGCGCTTTACGGCGGCGGTGGCGGTCCCGACGCGCGAGAGTCGGGAAGAACGCGGAAAGAGCCGCCCTGGGTGACGTTGAAGTGCTTGGCTCTGGCGTCGGCGGCGACGGCCACGGCGGCGGTGACGTTCTTCAACTTCCCGCTCGCGTGGCCGACGACGGCGATCTTGGCGCCGGTGTGTTTATCCGTCTCGCAAAGCGAGCCGCGGGGGTTCGAGAAGCGCGGGGAGGGCGAGGGACGGGGACCCACCCAGGCTTCGAGAAAAAAAAAATCCGTTCGCGGGAACAAGCTCAAAGCTTTGGCGATGGCGCTCGTGCCGGCGTTCCTCGCCGCGCTCGTCTCGCTTCTCGAGGAGACGTCCCCGTCGGCGTTCGCGTTCCACCTCGCGGAGTCGGCGCGCGCGTGGCGGGGAGGGTTCGCCTTTCCGGTGGCCTACGCGGTGGTGTGGCCGGCGTGCGCGCTCAGCGCGCTCGCGACGGGCGCGGACGTCCTGCGGGGGGCGGGGGCGGAAGTGCGGGACGCGCGGGCGGAGAGCAAGAAGAGCAGGTGAGCAGTCGCGAATATAAAAAACGCACGTTGATGAAGGATCTGAGCCGTCTTAAATTTTCCCGGCTCTCTTACCGGCCGTCGGGCTCGACCGACTCGATAAAGAATAAACTCCCGATGTCGTCGTTCTTCGTCCTTTCGCGGTCTCGCGAGTCGCGGGGCGGGCGAGTCGGCAGACTCGAGCGCACAGGAGCGGAGGCTCGCGCGTGGTATCGCGACCACCGGAAGAGCCGCGAGGCGCCATGCGGACCGCGCGCAGAGCCTCGAGGCGCGCCGGCGAGCGCGTGTCGTGGCTCGCCGCTGCGCTTTTCGCGCTGACGACGTGCATCGCGTTTTCGCCCTCGGGCGAGGCTGCACGTTTCTCGGGGACCGTCTTGGAGCCCACGTCGTGGACTTTCCTCTCGAAGTGCGTCTCCCGCGGATGACGCCGCGCCCGTCGGCTCTCGACGTCGCCGGCATCGACGCCCCGCGCCCCGACGACCCGCGAATCAGACCCCCTCTTCGTCGTGCCGCTCTCGACCGCCGCGAACGGAAATTCGCATTTTCTTCCGAAGCGAGGCATCCGCCGACGTCGGCGCGACTGACCGTTCACGCGCGCACGACCCGAGCGCCTTCTTACCGACGCAGGTTCTGCTTCCTGCCCGCGGACACCGGCGGGTACGTCAACGACGTGCACGGCATGGTCTCGACGAAGATCAAGTTCCACATCACGAGCCAGTTCGCGCTGCTGCATTACATCACCGCCACGGGTTCGGAGAAGACGGAGAACAGCGACTCGGTGGCGAACTGGGACGACGTGTACAAGTCCAAGAGCACGTGCTTGGAACGCATAAACAACGAGTTCGCGTTCCCGTTCTACCTCGCCGAGCTCGCGCGCGCCGCTGTGCCCGCGCCGCCGCCACCGCCCTCGCCGCCCAGCGTGCCCAGTCCGCCGCCGGCGAACGCGTCGGCGTCGCGGCGGCTGCTCGCGGCGGAGGCGCCCGGAGGCGCGACGGAGGACGAGGCGCTTCCGACCGACCGACTGACTGGAGGCGAGCATTCGCGCGGGTTCGAACGGCACACCGCCGCGTTCGCGGCGACCCCACTGTCGGATGAGCCGTACTTGGAGGTTCCGCTCCGGTATTCGCCCGCGCCGCGTCGTGACGCGTCGTCGACGGCGCGTTCGCTGCTCCAAACCGCCGACGACGAGCACGGCACGTACGACCCCCTCACCGGGAAGACGACGTACGTGATCAACGGCCAGACCATCGTGGTGGACGGCGACCAGGCTGGGTCGAGCACCGCCTGGGGTATCGGTTTGGTCGATATCACGCAGGTCAACGCGGTGGACGCGTACACGAACTTGCCGCTGGACAACTCCGCGAAGCTGCGCATCTACGGCGGCGGGTGGGTGGAGGTTGTGCGCACGACGTTTTATGTGGGCGAACGCGCGCGTTTCTTTTACGTCGCCGGCGCGAACTGCGACCGCCTGTGTTCGACGACCACGTGCAACGGCGACTTGAACATCGAGTACGACATAGAGTTCACGAACGGGTTCGAGTGGTACAGCAAACACTTCTCCGCGGACCAGATTGGCGTTCTGGAGACGAGCATCGCGTTTATGGTCCTGTACGTCGCGCTCGGCGCGTGTTACTTCCTCACGCGCAAGGAGCTGAAGAAGCTGCGGAAACACCACCACACGGTGAAGATGCTGGGGAGCGCCATCATCCTCGGGTTCTTCTCGCACAGCTTCTTCTTCCTGCACTACATCTGGTACAGCAGCGACGGCGTGGGGAACATGCTGTTCCTGTTCGTGGCGCGGATCCTGCAGCTCTCGAGCGAGACCACGTTCCTCGTGCTGCTGGTCCTCATCGCCAAGGGGTGGACCATCTGCTGCCGCAAAATCTCGGCGCGCGGGCGCGTGAAGATCGCGGTGTTCGCCACCGTCTACGCCATCTGCTGGCTGCTCGCGGTGGGGTATCACCACTTCATCGCGGACACGGCGAGCACGCTGCACATGTACCAGAGCGTGTTCGGGTACTTCCTGTGCGCGCTGCGTTTCTTCGCGCTCGGGTGGTTCTGGTACAGCGTCAGCGTGACCAACAAGAAGTACGCCAGCAAGGTTGCTTTTTACAAAAAGTTCGCCGCGTCCTTCGCGCTGTGGTTCTACGGCTTGCCCGTGATCGTCATCGTCGCGCAGTCCATCCCGCCGTGGCAGAGGTTCATGGTGGTGAACGCCATGGAGTTCACGTTCCTGTTCGCGTTCCAGCTCGCGCTGCTGGCGATGTACGTGCCCAACTCGGGGTTCAACAAGAGCTTCCCCTTCCACGCCACCACCAACGAGACGTTCCTGTACGCCGGGAACCGGCCGGCGGCGATGCGATCCGCCGCCGGCGCGCGGCGGGTCACCGTGCGATCCGCGGGCGCCGGCGGAGGGAGCGGGTCCGCGGCGCCCGCCCGCCCGGGCGAGATGTCCGACTGGGACAAGAAGGAGCTGGCGCGCGCGGTGCACAGCGCGAAGGTGTTGACGCACGAGACCAAGAAGATCCTGGACTGCCTGTCGCAGATGGAGCACAACAACGAGATCGAGAGCGGCGACGAAGCGTACGAAGATGAGGCACGCGGGGGTGGAGCCTTCACGCCTGCGCCCCTGCGCGCGCTCGGATCCTCGGGCGCGACGCGGGGCGTCTCGGCGAACGGCATGAACGGGTCCTTCCCGGGCGGGCAGCCGAGAGGGGAGAGCCGCGAGCCCGAGACGCGGTCTCCCGGCGGGCGCGAATATGGCACCGGATCGTACCCGGGCCCGAGCCGTGGGTTCGGCACCGAGCATCCCGGCGGCGTCGATTCGGACCGGTCTCGGGCGACGACGTTCGATGCTGGTCGCGCGGCTGATGTGGAGAGCCACGGCGCGCACGGCGGGTACGGCGGGCCGGCGGAGAACGGCGACGGCCGATCGCCCGGCGGCGGATACGGCTCGCCGCGGAACAACCCGATTTTCTCGAGCGCCGACGCCGGGCCGCAATCCGCGACGGCCGGGGCGTTTCAGCCGACGCCGCCCATCTCGCCCGCGAACCGCGCCGGCCTGCCGCCCCTATCCGAAGGCGCGGCGCGGTTCGGGGAGGTGGCCGGCCAGCGGACGTTGCTGGCGCGGCTCGGGAAAAACCGGGGCACGAGGCCGCTTGGCTCGGGGGGGGACACGTGAGACTTCCGCGACGCCGTCCTATTTTTTCTGATACATATTTCAAAGTATTCCGCAGCCGCGTCCGCGTACGGACGTCACGAAGAGAATAGAGACGCGTCCGTCGCGTCGCGTCGCGTCGCGCGCTCACGCGTCCGCCGCTTCGGCGGCGTTTTCCTCACCCGTCTTTCCCTCAGCTTTCTCCGCGCGGCGGGGCCTGCCCCTCCCCCGCTTCGCCTCCGGTTCGCCCTCCGCCGCGGGCGCCTCCTCCTTCGCCGCGGGCTCCTCCTTCTTCGCGCGCTTGGCGGGCTTACGCGCGGGGGCGTCTTTGCCGTCGGCGTCGGTTTCGGTCGCGTCGCCGCCGCGCTCGGGCGCCTTGACGGCGACGCCTCGCCGGTCGCCGGTGGCAAAGTCGAAGGACTCGATGCCGACGTCCAGGTACTTGCCCTGCTCCTTACTTTTATCCAGGAACCGCTGCACGTCCGGCTTCGAGCGCATGCGCTTGCCGCAGGGGGAGTAGTAGTACGCGTCCGCGCCGGAGACGGTTTTGCGCGGGATCACCTCCCGGCGCCAACCTGGCGGAGGCGCTGGGACGCCCTCCACCGAGTAGTTTGCGCGCGGGAACGCGTCTTCGGGGGTGGCGCAGCTCACGTCGGGACGGGAATCGTCGCGCATGTCCTCGCACTTCGCACGCGCGTGCGGCAGGTCGTTCGGATCGCGATGGGAGTCGTCGTTCGGATCGCGGGAAGGAAGGGAACGTCAGGGTCGGAGGTATCGGAGAGGCGATGACGAGGGGATTCCATCAGGCGCGATGACCGGGATGCTCGATCGGTCGCGCGTGCATTTGTCCCCGCCGATGGAGAGACCCCGTCAGGCGGGCATTCGATACCCCTCGACGTACCTTCCACTTGGCGTCCGGCGCGGACTTCTGCGCCTTGGCCTCCGGCGCGTACCGCCGCTTGGAGCACTCGTCGCACTTCACCCACACGAACCCTTCCTGCTCCGTCACCGTGTACTTCGCCCCGGATCCCTCGCCCCGGCCGCGCTTGGCGGTGGCGCGAGAAGGCGCGGATTTCGGGGTCTTCGCCTCGCGCGCCTCGATCATCGCGCCGAGCTCCTTGGCGCTCACGGTCACCACGCGCGCGGTGGGGTCCAGGCAGTTCGCCAGCCACGCCTGCGGCGGCGGGCGGGCCGACAAAGTCTTCGCGCCGCGTGCCATGTCGAGGAAGGGCGCGCGGGAAAGTCTGCGCGAATGATGTGTCCCTCCGCCGGCGGGAGAAAAGCGAAGAGGAACGGGCGAGGAGAGACCGAAAAAAACTCATCGGGCATTTCATCGTGGAATGAGATATGGAGGGTCAGCCCGCCCCGATCGGTCCGATCGAGCATGTGTTTTCAAACCGGACGCTCGCACTCCCAGCGAATCAGACGTGAGACGACGAATCTCCGAGCGGCGTTTTGGGCCTTTCTTTAACTTTTTTTCGCGCGAAAGAAGACCGACCAAAAAGTCTTCTTTGAAACACGTGGCCATTGCGCGACGCGCTAAGCGCGTATCGGCTCGGCTCGCGCGGCGAATCGAAATCAGCATCCGACGCGTGTCCCCGACGCGCGTCTCGAGTCGCGGGTGCGCGGGTTCGAAGCGCGCCGCGCCCGCCCGCGCCCACTTTTCCTCGACCCAGAAGGGAACAGAATAAAGAACGAACGCGGAGACGACTCAAACGCGGTCTCCCTCATTCGGCTCTTCGCGACGCGTGTCTCGATACGCCCCCGACCTCGCGATGAGCGGCAAGGACGACTTCGACGATGAGGGTCTGCCGTTGCTACCCAAGCACACGAAGGTACGTCTTCCACGTCCCGCGCGCGCCCCGCGGGGGCGCCGCGTACGACACGGGGAAGAGCCCTCGGCAACGCCACACGGTCCCCGACTGTCCCCACGTCGTTTGGCGCCACACGCGTTTCGGTCCCGCGGTTTTTTCCGGGCGACGCGCGCGGGGGACGCGATGCGCGCGCGCGCGCGTCGCCGCGCGCGCGGCCGCGCGGCGATGCGCGCGAGGTTTCTCGAACCCGCACGCATCCGTCGCCCGACGCGCGCTTCGCGCGAGCGCCGGCGCCGCCCCCGCGGCCCCCGTCCCCCCGGCTCCCCCGCGACCCACGCGAGGCGCGCGAAAAGAGATCTTCCCGTCGGTTGCGTTCGAGCAAAAGCTTCACTCATCAGCGTCCTCGCGAGATTCGGCGAAACCGCGCTCGCGCGAAACGTTCGCGGGCGTCGCGGTTTCCGATCGATCGGTTTTCGTTTGCGTCGGCGTCGCGGGCGCGCCACGACTGACGCTTCCCCGCCTTCGTCGCCGCGCGCAGGTCCGCGTCACGGGGAACAACCGCACGAAACCCGGTGTGATCGGTTTGCGCGGCGTGGTGAAGAAAGCGGTCGGTCTGGGGGGCTGGCACTGGCTGCGGCTGGAGAACGGCGCGGAGTGCCGCTTGCAGCGCAACGCGTTGGCCATCGTGGCGCGGCCCACCGGTTTGGAGATGGACTCCGAGTCGGACGACGACGAGGCCGACGGGATCGGGTACGGCCGCGGCGCCGGTGGCGCGCGCGCGGGCCACGCGAGCGCGCGCGAGCCTTCAGACGCACACCGCGCCGAGCCACACGAGCCGGTCTCGACGCTGACGACTGAAGGCGCTCTCGGCCGACCCCGGCGCGCGTCGCGGCCGCCGCGCCGGAACTTGAGCCGCGACGACGACCGGCGGCGCCGAGAGCTCGGCGCGCCGTTTTCTTCGCGCGGCGGCGCGCACGGAACGCCCTCCGTGCGTTTCGACAAGCTTCGGCGCGAGACGCTGGAGAAGATCTCCGCGAAGCATTATTGCATCGATCCGAGCCGCGCTGGCGACGAGCGTCGAGGCGACGGAGGCTTCGAGCGGGAAACGGGGAAGCGCGCGCGTTCGGAGGCGGACGAGCCTTCGACGGAACGCGAGCGCGCGCCGCCGGAGAAGCGCGCGTTGGTGGAGACCATCGCCGCGCGCTTCACGAACGAAACCGTGGACGAGACCAAAGTGCTCATCGCGTTCGTCAAGATGCTCGCGGGCGGGGAGCTCCCGTCCCCTCCAGGCGCCGTCGGCTCTGAGCAGCCTTGAACGTGCGCGATTGCGACGGGCGGGAGCGCGCGGACGCGCGCGGAGCAGGGAGGCTCGAAAGATGTGTACCAACAGAAGAGAGGAGGGAGGCTCGAAAGACGTGTACCAACAGAAGGGAAACGAAACGCGCCGCGGGGCGTCGACGCGACGCGCGCGCGCGCTGTGAAAAGCCAAGAGACGAAGCCGACTCCCGAAGACTACGTTCGAGCGCACAACCTACACTACGAATACCGAAGCGCGTCGTCGTATGTACGGCGTTTCACAACTTCATGTCGCTGGGCACGATCCCCGTGGTGAGCGCCTGCTCTAGCCGCGTCACCTCCTCGAGCGTCGCCGCGTTCGCGATGGCCGCCTTGAGCGCCAAAAGCTGCTCGGGGGTGGGGCCGGCGGGTGGCGCGCTCGCGTCCGCCTCCATCGACGCGGGCTCAGACGGGACGGCGCCCGGCGCAAACGTCTTCGCGCGCGCGCTCTCGAGCGCCTTCTCGCCGCCTTTCCCCCCGAACTTTTTCCGCGCGGCGTCCCGCTCCGCCTGCTTCACCTTCCGGAAATCCAGGATCGCGACGCTCGGCAGCACGTGCGCGACGTACAGCCGGTAGTCCTCCCGCGCGGCGACCGGATTGCCCAGCAACGAGAGGCGCTTCAATCGTCTTAACCCGGCGAGCGCGTCAACGTCGCCGAAACTCGTCACGCGGTTGTTGGTGAGCGTCAGCGTTTCGAGCGCGGGGAGCGCGTTTTGCAGTCCGGGGGCGACGCGCGCGATGCGGTTGTTGCACAGCGTGAGCGTGTGCAGCCGCGGCAGAACCGGGAACCCCTCCAGCCGGACGATCTCGTTGTCGCTCAAGTCGACTGCGTCGAACTGGTTCTGCGTCGCGCCGAGATTCTCCACAGCGCCGATCTTGTGCCCGCGCACATCCAGCTCGTACTCCCCGCACGCGTTCAGGCCCTGCGGCGCGCGCGAGATGAGATCTGCGGTGAGCCGCCCGGCGAGCCGGGGGAGGCTCAGGAACGCATCCCGCGAGTCAGCCATGGCGAGACGGCCGCGATCGACGCCTCTAGGTTTTTTCTCGAGCGCCTCTTCCCGCGACGCGCGCCGACCCCTTCCCGACGCGCTCCACCCGCTGCGCGCGCGCGCACGACCGCTCGGACGCGTGCGAGTTCCCTAGTGGAACGCCTGCGCCCTGCGTGCGCGTCGCGGGCGCCGAGCGAGCTTCGCGCGCGAGCTGTTGTGCGTCAGACCTCGCCGTCGAGGAGCCCACCGCCAAAAGTTCATGCGCGCTCAAGAGACAAAAAGACGCTGTGCCGCACTCCGCAGACTGAAAGCCCGTACGGATCGCAGCGCTGGGCGCCGCTGTGGTACCCGTTTGCTCGCCGTTTCCGACGCGAGCACGAAGCGTTTTCCCTTCCGAGACCGTCGACAGTGCCGAGGGCGCGCTGGGGCGATGTCGCGCGCGGGCTCGGTGGTCGCC
>MDSV01147979.1_pt1 | contig 32579 bp, 31 predicted proteins | sample 810851 | NCBI WGS metagenome assembly MDSV01 (sample SAMN05326640, study PRJNA326480) | marine metagenome | isolation source: seawater | place: Atlantic Ocean: North East | collected 2012 | reverse complement strand
TGCTGAGGCAATGGCAGAAAAAATGCATGAATCAGTTCGAAAAGAACTTTGGGGATATGATTCAAAAGAAAAATTATCAAACTCAGATTTAATTAGAGAAAGATATACGGGTATTAGACCAGCTCCAGGTTACCCAGCATGTCCTGATCATAGTGAAAAAGCAAAAATATGGAAGCTTTTAGATATTGAAAATAATTCTAAAATGAAATTGACAGAATCATATGCTGTTTCACCAGCATCATCAGTTACAGGATGGTATTTTTCTCATCCCGAATCAAAATATTTTGCTGTAAATAGAATTTCAAATGAACAACTTAAAAATTATTCAAAAAGAAAAGGATTGTCTGAGAAAAATCTTAAGAAAATTTTTCCACATATTTTGCAAGAATGAAAGTAATTGATCATATAAATAATAGTGATGATACAAAGTTTAGCTATGAAATAATTCCTCCTCTAAGAGGCAAAGGAATAAAAATAGTTTTAGATATGGTTGAAAGTTTAAGGAAGTTTAATCCACCATTTATTGATGTAACAAGTCATGCTTCAACTGTTTCCAGAAACAAAGATGGCAATAAAACAAAAAAAAAGAAAAGACCTGGAACAATAAGCATTTGTGGTATTATTCAAAATAGATTTAATATCGATACTGTGGCTCACCTTGCATGCAATGGATTTACAAAAGAAGAAACAGAAGATGCTCTTATTGAACTAAGCTTTTTAGGAATTGAAAATATCTTAGCAATAAGTGGAGATGGCAATCCCAAAGAAACTTTGAATGACGGTAAAACTGTCAACCTCAATTCTCTTGAATTAGTTAATCAAATAAATAATTTAAAAGATGGATTATATTTAACTGATATTTCAAATTCTTCATCAATTAATATGTGTACGGGAATTGGAGTTTATCCAGAAAACCATTATTATTCTAATGACTTTGAAAAGGAAATTGAACTAATCAAAAAGAAAGTTGATGCTGGCGCAGAATATGCAGTTACACAAATGTTTTTTGATAATAAAAAATATTTTGATTTTGTTAATATGTGCAGAAATAAAGGGATTACAATTCCAATTATTCCAGGTATAAAGATTTTAGATAAACCAGGACAACTAACTAATTTAGAAAAAATATTTCATATATCTTTTCCAGATGAGCTTAAGGAAGAAGCTAAAAGGAATATTAATCATATTGAAGAAATAGGTACAAGATGGGCAATTCGTCAATCAGAAGAGTTAATCAATGCAGGCGTACCTATCATTCATTATTATTTAATGAATGATACTTCATGCATGCTAAACATATTAAATTACTTACATAAATGAGGAGAAAATATGAAAGATTATATTTTTACATCTGAATCCGTTTCAGAGGGACACCCTGATAAAGTATGTGACCAAATTTCAGATGCAGTTTTAGATGCTTATCTAAAAGAGGATCCAAACAGTAGAGTAGCTTGTGAAACAATGATTAAAAATAACTTAGTTGTTATTGCTGGTGAAATTACTTCAGATGGAAATCCTGATTTAGAATCTATTGTTAGAAATGTAATTAATAATATTGGATATAATGATGATAAGCTTGGCTTTAATGGAAGTACATGTGAATTTATAAATCATATCACTAAACAGTCTCCTGACATAGCGCAAGGAGTTAATGAAGGAGAAGGTGAAGACTTGAATCAAGGAGCCGGAGACCAGGGGCTTATGTTTGGGTATGCTTGTAATGAAACTGAAAGCTTGATGCCAGCTCCAATTGATTTATCACATAAACTTGTAAAAAAACAGTCCGAAGTAAGAAAATCAGGAGAACTTGAATGGCTAAGACCTGATGCAAAAAGTCAAGTAAGTGTCGTTTATGATGAAGGTAGGAAAAAAATTAAAAGATTATCTGCGATTGTACTTTCTTCACAGCACGATGATGATATATCATACAATGAACTTAAAGATGAAATTTATAACAAAATTATTATGCCTGTAATACCAAATGATTGGATTACAGAAGAAACAAAGATTTTAATTAATCCTACTGGAAAGTTTGTTATAGGTGGACCAGTTGGAGATTGTGGTCTAACAGGAAGAAAAATTATTGTCGATACATATGGTGGAATGGCTAGACACGGTGGTGGAGCTTTTTCAGGAAAAGATCCATCTAAAGTTGATAGATCAGCCGCTTATGCAGCAAGATACGTAGCAAAAAATATTATCTCTTCTAGATTAGCAGACTATTGTGAGATACAAGTATCTTATGCGATTGGAGTAGCAGAACCAACTTCAATAACTGTTGATACTTTTGGAACAAATAAAGTATCTGAAAAAGATATAGTTTCTTTAATATCAAATAAATTTGATTTTAGACCTAAAGGATTAATAAATTATTTAAACTTAAAAGAACCTATCTACCAAAAAACTGCTGCTTATGGACATTTTGGTAGAGATATTTTTAATTGGGAAAAAATAGATTTATTATTATAATCTGTATCAATTTAAAGGAAAAAATATGAGAACAGCAGTATTAGAAAATAAAACACCGAAAAAAAAGTTAAAATCATCTAGTAAGATTTTAAAGAATAACGTAGTTGAAATTTTACCATTTTTAGTCAAAGATATGAAGTTAGCTAAACTTGGAAGAGATAAAATTGATATTTCTGAAAGAGAAATGCCAGGTTTAATGTCTTTACGAAATAAATATGCTAAAACTAAGCCACTAAAAGGTTTTAAACTTACCGGATCTCTTCACATGACTATCGAGACAGCAATTTTAATTGAAACATTAAAAGATTTAGGTGCTGATGTTCGTTGGGCTAGTTGTAATATTTTTTCTACACAAGATGAAGCTGCAGCTGCTATAGCTAAAACTAAAACTCCTGTTTTCGCATGGAAAGGTGAAACCCTTGAAGAATACTGGGATTGTACTTTGCAAGCTTTAACCTTTAATGGAAATGAAGGTCCAAATTTAATTGTTGACGATGGTGGTGATGCAACCCTTTTAATTCATAAAGGGTATGAGCTAGAAAATTATTACAACAAAAATAAAAAACTTCCAAAAATAACTGCAACTATTGAAGAAGAAATTGTTATTGAAAAACTTTTAAGAAAAGTTCACAAATTGAACCCAAATCATTGGCATAATATTGTTCCTAATATTATTGGCGTATCAGAAGAAACGACTACTGGCGTAGCAAGATTGCAGCAAATGGTTGAAAATGCGTCTCTACTTTTTCCAGCATTTAATGTAAATGATGCTGCAACAAAATCTAAATTTGATAATTTATATGGTTGTAGAGAATCACTAGCTGATGGAATTAAAAGATCTACAGAAATTATGTTGGCAGGTAAAACAGTTGTAGTTTGTGGCTATGGTGATGTTGGAAAAGGTTCAGCTCAATCTATGAAGTCTTACGGCTGTAAAGTAATTGTTACTGAAATTGATCCAATTTGTGCATTGCAAGCTGCCATGGAAGGATTTGAATTAAGAAAATTGGAAGATGTTTTGGATAGAGGTAATATTTTTGTTACAACTACAGGCAACAAAGATATTATTACTTTAAAACATATGAGAAAAATGAAGGATCAAGCAATAGTTTGTAATATCGGACATTTTGATAATGAAATACAAGTTGATGCTTTAAATGCTTCTAACGCAAAAAGGGATACGATTAAACCCCAATTTGATAGATACACTTTCAAAAATGGAAAACAAATCTATATACTCGCTGAAGGAAGATTGGTAAATCTTGGATGTGCAACTGGTCATGCAAGCTTTGTTATGTCAACATCTTTTTCAAATCAGGTGCTTGCTCAAATATTTTTAGCAAAAAATAAACCTGCTACAGGAATGTACGATCTGCCAAGAAAATTAGATGAAGAAGTAGCAAGAATTCATTTACAACATCTTGATGCAGATTTAACCAAACTTTCTAAAGATCAAGCAGATTACATAGGAGTATCTGTTAATGGACCATATAAAAAAGACGAGTATCGATATTAAAAATAAGTCTATTATTATAGGGCTTTAATAAATAAGTTTTTGCATGAAAAAGTTTTTAATAAACCTTGTCAAAGCAAAAAGGCTAATTTTTAATAAACCATCAAATCTTGCATTTAACAAGTTTCCAATTATAAATGGTAAACCTTATCCATGGTTAACAAGGCCCTGTAATGACTTCCTTGATAAGATAGATTTCAAAAATAAAACCGTACTTGAATTTGGATCTGGTTTTTCAACACAATATTTCGACAGACGTGGAGCAAAAGTTATAAGTTATGAAAGAGAGCAAAAATGGATTGATATTTTGAATAAAAATATTTCTAATCAAACAGATTTACGAACTTTTTCGGATAATAGTAAAGAGGGGGATGATAATTATTTCAACGAAATTTTAAATGACTTGTCAGATTTAAAAAGTGTTGATGTTCTGGTTGTTGATGTTTTTCCAAGACCAAAAACTTTTGAAAAATTTCTTCACCTTGTGTCTGATAATGGATTTATAATTTTTGATAATAGTGATTGGTACCCACAATTCTTTTCTTCTCTAAAAAAACAAGACAACATCTTAGTAATTGATTTTTATGGAGTGCCTATAGGCGGTGCTAAAGAGCAATGTACTAGTATAATTTTTAAAAGAAAAAATATTCCATTTAAACAAAATTCCGGAGCATCAACTTTTAGTAACTCACTAATATCCGATCATGATCGGCCTTTTAATGAACAATAATTCTTTTAATATAAGAAATTTAAATTAGCACAATTATGAGTTTTGGTATAAATAAAATCATTGCTCTACTTTTAATTATTTTTTTACTTCCAATATATATTATAGTTTCTTTAATTATTTTAATAGACGATGGTTTCCCAATTTTTTTTAATCATAAAAAATATGGCCAAAATAATAAGGTTTTTTCTTTTTATAAGTTCAGGACGATGAAAAATGGTACACCCCAGCTACCTACTGAAGAATTTAATAGCGACAATCAAATTCTAAAATCAGGAAGATTCTTAAGAAAATATTCTTTAGACGAAATTCCACAATTCTTAAATGTTCTCAAAGGTGATATGAATTTTATCGGCCCAAGACCAGGAATGGTAGAAAATGAAGAGGTATTAAAAAAACTTAGGGACGAGAAAAAAATTTACAAAATTAAACCTGGAATCACTGGTTTAGCTCAAGTTAGAGGAAGAGATATTAACAATTATGAAGAAAAAGTTAATTTAGATTATGAATATATGATAAATGCTAATTTTTTATTAAATGCTAAAATCATTTTTAAAACTTTTTATGTAGTTCTAATGCCAAAAAATATAAAACATTAATGATTAAAATTATTCTTCTTAGACATGGTCAAAGTCAGTGGAATCTTGAAAACAGATTTACTGGCTGGAAAGATGTATCTTTGACAAAAGAAGGTGAAAATGAAGCTAGGTTGGCTGCAGAGCAAATTAAAAATTTAAACCTAAATATCAGTAGTATTTATACCTCAGTCCTAAATAGGGCTATAGAGACTACAAACATAGTTGTAGAAAAATTACAATTTCCAATTGAAAATATTAAATATGAATGGAGACTGAATGAAAGACATTATGGAGCTCTCCAAGGATTAAATAAATCTGAAACAGCAAATAAATATGGAGAAAAACAAGTTAAAATATGGAGAAGAAGTTTTGATATACCTCCTCCCTTACTTGATAAAGCTGATGAAAGAAATCCAGCTTTTAATTCTAAGTTTAGAGCTATAAATGAAGAATTACCACTAGGTGAAAGCTTAAAAGATGTATTAAATAGGCTAGAACCCTTTTGGGAAAATTATAAAAAATTTTTAAAAGAAAATCATGGGACACATTTAATTGTAGCGCATAGCAATTCGCTTAGGGCAATTGTAAAAATGTTAGATGGAATGTCAAATCAAGAAATAATTTCAGTTGATATACCTACTGGAATACCTTTAGTTTATTCTTTAGATGATAATTTTAAACTTTGTGATAAAAGATATCTAATTGAAGATGAAGAATTAGAAAAAAGACAAAGAATTGTAAAAAATCAAGGAAAAGCTAATTGAAATATAATTTTAATAACCTGAGAGTATTATTAATTGGAGATTTAATGATTGATCATTATACTTTTGGTGAGTCCAAGAGAATATCTCCTGAAGCTCCAATACCAATTATAACCCCAAAAAACATTTTTTCTTCACTTGGAGGATCGGGTAATGTCGCGCTTAATTTATCTTCTTTAGGCGCCAATGTAGATTGTCTAGGTTTTGTTGGCGATGATAAATGGGGTGATATAATTATTAAAATGTTGAAAGAAAATGGTATTAAAACTCAATTAGTCCAAATTTTGAAAAATCATCAAACCACTCTTAAAAAAAGAGTGTATCTTAATGACAAACAAATAAGTAGAGTCGACTATGAGAAAATTGTTAATTGGACTCCCAATAAAATTTCAGAAATCAATTTTGAAAATTATGATGCTATAATATTATCTGATTATAATAAAGGGGTTTTTAACAATCCTTGGCTCGAATTCTCAAATTTATCTAATGTTTTCGTAGATCCAAAAAAAGATAATTTCAATTATTACAAGAATAGTTCAATTATTACTCCAAACGAAAAAGAGCTTCAAAAATGTAGCTCAACTGAGATTAAAAATGAAAATGACGTTATTGAAACTTGTAAAAATATAATCTTAAAGCACAATATTAATTATGTTGTTGCAAAAAGAGGTAAAAATGGAATTATTGTTGTTGGCAAAGATAACTTTGTTGAAATAATTAAAGCACATAATGTAATTAATCCAGATGTAACTGGTGCTGGTGATACAGTTATTGCTACCCTTTCTTTGTCTTACTCTAAAACCAAAGACATAGCTTTATCTGCACAACTTGCAAATTATGCTGCATCGATTGCTGTCTCAAAATTAGGGACAGCAAATATTAACATTAATGATTTAAATAATTATATTTATTGATGTTTAATAATATAATTACAAAGTCTATCAGCCTTCATAAATCTGCAATAGATTTAATCAATTTGGATGAAATTAATGAAGCTGCTAATCTAATGATAAGCACCCTAGATAATTTAAATAGTATTTTTTGGTGCGGAAATGGTGGGAGTGCAGCACAAGCAAATCATTTATCTGCAGAGCTTGTTGGTGGCATGTTTGAAAATAAAGTAAAACCCTTTAAATCAATTAGTCTAAATGTCGATTCATCTTTTATTACCGCTTGGTCAAATGATGATTCATTTGAAAATATTTTTTCTAGACAACTTGAAGCCCTAGGAAATGAAGGAGACATTATCATTTGTATTTCAACGAGTGGTAATTCTAAAAATATTTTGGAAGTTGCTAAATTTGCTCAAAAAAATAAAATTAAGGTAATCTCTTTAACAGGAAATAATGGAGGCAATCTTAAAGAACTATCTGATATTAATATAAATATCAACTTATCAAATACTGCTAGAATTCAGGAAATGCATATAACAATTGGTCACATATTATGTGAGATTGTTGAGCAAAACTCAATTGGCAATAATTAGAACTGATAACCAAAACTTACCTGGGAAGAACTTTGATTTTGAAAATTATTTGCAAAAGAAATACCTAAATTGAAATCTTTTATTTTTCTATTAATAAATAATCCATAAATAAAATTATTTGAATAATTTACTGGTCTCGTTAACAGAAATTTATAATTATAATTTTTATTTTTTTTTGATAGACCAATATGAGCAACTTTAATTGGATTATTCTCTTGAAAATCAATAAATGGATTTCCTAAAGTATATCCATTTATGCTCCAACCATGTTTATATATATCATGATTATAGTATGAATCCATTTCTATGTTTTGTTCTGACTGGGTACTTTGATTTGTAGTATCTATATATTCAAATAAAAAATTAAAATCATTTTTAGCAATCTCAATCCCCCACAATCCATCATATCCATTATCAAATCTAAAACCTGAATCATCTTCAAAAATATGCTGATAATATAATTTTATTTTAACATTTTGATTTGAAGTATTTATAATCGCAAAATCCCAAACACCTAAATGATTGCCCAGAGCATTAATTTGATCAGATATAAGTGCATTATCAGATCCATGTGAAGCTCTAAAAATTCTAAAATAATCTTCAAATGTTGAAGGCTGTTTTCCAAAGCCTTCAACATGTCCAGCCCATATTGCTTCATGAACAAGTCCAATAATTATTTTAGATTTTAAAATGTTGATATTTGTATAAATAAATTTTTCATGTAAAAATGGAGATTCAATATAGACATCTGTCTTATTAAATACTCCATGGTTTATACCATATTCAAATGATATGTTGTTAAGTTGATTAAATTGAATTTTTCCAGAAAAACCAGCTTTTCTAAGAGCTTCTGCATTTCTACTAATTAACATTGATCCAGATGATAAATTATCATTTAAGTAGCTGCTAAACTCCCTATAATATGAGCCAAATTTAAATCTATTTTCTTTATTAATTAGTATTTCAACATAAGAATTTGAGAAAGATAAAAAATTTTTGGCTATTCTTGTTTCAAAATAAAGATTAATTCTGGGATGAATATTTTTATAATGAAATTCGCCTACAAAATTGTTTTTGGATACACCATAACTATTTTTATCAAACCACCATCCAGCATTCTCAAAATTTGAAACATTAATATTAACTGATTTAATAAAATCTTTAGATAAACAAAAAGAGGAAAAAAGGAAAAAAACTAATAATATTTTATTCTTTTGTATTAATTGGTTTAACATAAAACTTCCAATCCATAACCTCAATTTGTGAATGTTTTGATATTTTAAATGACTGATAGTTATCTTTTGGTTGTACTCTTCTTTCTACCCCATTAATTAACAAATCAATAGGCATTTCAAAGTTGTTGTTTACATTATTCCATTTATAATAAAATTCTGAGTCTGTTTGATAATACTCAAGCTCTGGTTGATTAGGAGTATAAAAATATTGTTGAGCAAAATACCAGTAATCTTTCTCTGTTTTTTCGAAAACTTTTTTAAAAAAATCATTTGTATCTGCAAATCCTTTGGCATTCTCAACCATAAACTCTTTGAGAATTTCAAACCATATTTTATCATTATTTATTACACTTCTTAATGTATGCATTACCCAAGCACCCTTCATATATGTATCTCCATGCAACGCCCAATGATTCTCATTTTCATTCCCTACTATAGGTATTTCGTTCACTATTCTATTTTTTAGAGTGTTTAAGTAATGAACTCCTACTTCGTAACTATTAAATTTATCTTCAAAATATAATGCTTCTGAATAGACTTGCATTCCTTCATGAATCCAAATATGTGTTGGATCAGAAGCAGTGACACTGTTTCCAAACCATTCATGTCCTGTTTCATGAATGATAAGAGGATCAATCACTCCGTACATTGGCCAGCTTTTACTTCTTACTCCATTGTAAATACTGAATCCATTTCCGTATGTTACTGCAGATTGATGTTCCATTCCCAAATATGGTACTTCGATTAGTTTATATCCATCGTCATACCATTGGTAATCACCAAAATATTTTTCATAAAATCGTATAATTTCTTTTGATTGAGTAAAATAGTTTGATGCAAGCTCTCTATTATAATCGAGTACATAATGATTCATATAATGAGTATCATCATTTTTAATAAATGTATCTTGGACTGCTACATAATTTCCAATTTGAACTGATATATTGTAATTATTAATTGGATTGCTTACAAACCATTCATAAGAAGATTTATTATTTTCATTTGAAATATTTCTTAAGGAACCATTACCAACAGCGACCAAATTTGAGGGAACAGTAAATGTCATTTTAACGCTATCACCCTCTGCAGTAATGTGATCTTTATTAGGCCACCAGATTCTTGCTCCTTCACCTTCGCAAGACACAGCAACCCAATCTCGACCATCTTTATCTTTTGCCCAAGTGAATCCGCCAGCCCAAGGTGGGTTATCTGCACTCTGGGGTATTCCTGAGTAATAAACTGTAAATTCAAAAATACTTCCTTTTTTTATCATTGATGAAAAATCGACTAACACTGCATCAAACTCCCTGGAAAAAGATAATTTCTTATTTTGATATATTATTTTTTCAATATCTAAATTTTCAGCCAAGTCAATCTGTAATCTTTTTAAGTCAGAGATGCTTTCAGCTTTAATTGTTACAAAACCGTTTAATGATTTATTTTCAATGTCAAAATCAATATTTATGTCGTAAAAAGATACTCTATATGATGAACGATTTTCATTTAAATTCCCCATCAAATAATTATTTGGAGTTAATTCTGGCAACTGGTATTGATTTCCGTGAGGCCTGCTTTCTTGGCAAGACAACAAAGTGCAAATTAATATACTAAAAATTATTTTTTTCATAATAAGTCCTTGATTTAAAAAGATTTTGAGCAAAAATGATGTAATATAAAATTATACAAAAGAGAAACCATAAAACAATTGCAAACGCTTCCTTTATTAAAAAAAGAATGTAAACAATAGCAAAGTAAATAATCCACTTTATCCAGTTTGGCTGGGCCCAAAGTTTTAAAAGTGTTTTCATTAGATTAAATCAATTAAATAATTAAAATACTTCATAGCATCATTATAAATAGAATCATACTTTTTCTCAATGGTTATGTCTTTTTCTTTATATTTTTTAAATCTAGTTGAATTAACTACATTATCATACCAGTGCTCTGCCCATATACCATCATTTGGATGATAACCTCTACTCCACGTAAGCATTGATCTATCAAAATCGATATTAATTCTCTTACACCAATCAATTATATTTAATTTTGGATTAAGAAGTATATCTTTTGAATCTTTTATAACAAATGGTAGATTTTTTTTAATTAAAAAATTTGCAATTTCAAACTGTTGAGGAAAACCCAATTCTTCTACACTATATAGTTCATTCTTAATAACATAAGAACTTATTACTTCTTTAGGATGCCTTAATAAAATACAATTTTCAAAATTACCTATAAAATCGATTCTATTGATATCTATTAAGTGATGTGCCATATGTTTTTGATACCAAATCTTTTTATTATCAGGAACTGGGCCAGTTAGAAAATTGATTATTTCGCTGTAATTATTAGGATATTTTTTAATTATATCGCTGTGCATTGGATGTTTAAATTTTGTTTTTTTTAAATAATAGGCATAAAAAGGTTCATCTGTTACAAAAGTGTCCCTACGAGAAGACCATGATCTCATCAATGCTGTTGAAATATTTCTTGGACCTGACCAACAAGCTACAATCATTGATTGATTATATACCGATTAATATGTTGATTATATAAATCTTTTATTTTGTTCACTATAGAATTAGTGTGAGTAGATTTTAATAATCTTCCTTCTATTTTTGATACTGGTATAATTCCAGCGAATGTTCCAGTGACAAAAGCCTCCTCACAGTCTTCTATATCTGCAAAAGTAAAATTAGATTCATTACAAATAATGCCATTTCTACGGCATACAAAAAGCGCTTTTCCTCTTGTAATCCCATTTAGGCAGAATTGGCCTGTTGATGTCCAAACTGTATCATCTTTTACAAAAAAAAGATTGGTAGAATTACATGTACTAATATTTCCATTAGGATCATTCATTATACCTTCATCATAATTAAGTTTATTTGCTTCGATGCTTGCTAAGATGCAATTAAGCTTACTAAGTGTATTATAATGTGTACTTAAAATATTGTCAGCAGGTCTAATGGTATTTACCCTTCCAATTGTAATACCATTTTCATAAATCTTAGGATTAGTTTTTTTATGCTCAGGAATAATGACAAAATTTATTGGACCTAAATTTGCATTAGGATTTTGGTAAGGTGTAATTTTATTGCCTCGAGAAATAATTAAACGAATATGAATATCGTCTTCCATTGAATTTTTAGTTAAAACTTTTTCAATTTCGAAAATAATATCTTCTTTAGATAATGGGATATTTAGTGAAATACCTTTTGCACTTTGAAATAGCCTATCTAAATGATCATGAATGAAAACAAGTGTTGACTTATGAAGTCTTATGCCTTCCCATACTCCATCTCCTAAAAGAAAACCACTATCAAAGACAGAAATTTTGGCTTCATCCCTAGGAAAGAGTTCACCATTGACATTTATAAAAATGTCTTTGTTTCTTGAATTCTGTATGAAAGAATGACTGCTCATTTGTGGGCCCACAGGGACTTGAACCCCGAACCTGCGGATTATGAGTCCGTTGCTCTAACCAATTGAGCTATGGGCCCTAGAGAAAAATAAACTATAAGTATTAAAATTAAAATCAATATATATAAATTTTTATATTAGATTAATATCATGGAAATTTTAATAACGGGTGGATCTGGATTAGTTGGAAGTTCTTTTGAAAATGCCAAAAAATTAACCTCAAAAAATTTGAATTTATTTAATTATGAAAAATCTTTTAATAAAGTAAAGGCATTAAAACCAGATGCTATAATTCATTGTGCAGCAAAAGTTGGTGGTCTTTATAATAACATGAAATATCCAGCTGATTTTTTTGATGAAAATATATCAATAAATACAAATATTTTAAAAATTTCAAAGAATCTAGACATTAAAAAATTTATTGGCTTCTTATCAACATGCATTTTTCCTGATGACATTGGAAGACCTTACAGAGAATCAGATCTCCATATTGGTCCACCTCATAATTCTAATTTTGCATATGCGTACGCAAAAAGAATGCTTGATATTCAAGTTAGGGCATATAATCAACAATTTGGTTTAAATTATTTTAATGTAATTCCTACCAACATATATGGTCCTAATGATAATTTTAATATTGATAATGGGCACGTTATTCCTGCACTAATTAACAAAGTTTATTTAGCTAAAAAGAATAATATACCACTAGTTGTTTATGGCTCTGGGATAGCAATTAGGGAATTTATATTTTCAAAAGATTTATCAACAATTTGTTTAAAACTTCTTGATAAATATGATAAAAATGATCCTATAATAATATCTAACTCTAAAGAAGAAGTATCTATAAAAGATATAGTAGATTTAATAGTAGAAATATCAAATTTTAAAGGGCAAGTAATTTTTGATAAAACAAAAAGTGACGGCCAATTGATTAAAAAGACAAATAATTCTAAATTAGAATCTGTAATTGGTAATTATAATTATACTTCCATTGAAAAAGGTCTTACAGAAACAATTAACTGGTTTTTTAATAATTATGAAAAGGCAAGAAAATGAAAAAAAGAGCTCTTATTACAGGAATTAGCGGTCAAGATGGTGCATATCTTTCAGAATATCTTTTTGAAAACGATTATGAAGTTTATGGATTATTAAGAAGACATTCTGTTCCTGAAAATCAAACCGTTAGACTAGAAAATACCTATGAAGAAATAAAAAATAATTTATTTTATGCAGATTTAACTGATTTTGCATCTTTAATAAGAATAATAAAAAAGATCAAGCCTGACGAAATTTATAATTTAGCAGCTCAATCTCATGTAAAGGTATCATTTGACGTTCCTTTATACACAACTGAGACAATTGTAAATGGCACTATTAATCTTTTAGAAGCAATAAGAATGGAAAATAGGAATATTCGATTTTATCAAGCAAGTTCATCTGAAATGTTTGGAAATAATATCGACACCGATGGATTTCAAAGAGAAACTACTCCAATGCATCCTGTAAGTCCTTATGGTGCAGCTAAATTATGTGCATTTAATAATGTTCAAATTTATAGAAAGTCATATAATATTTTTGCTTCTAATGGTATTTTGTTTAATCATGAAAGTCCTTTGAGAGGCACATCTTTTGTTACTAATAAAATTGCAAAGGGTGCTGTATTGATTAAAAAAGGTTTAGCAAAAAATTTAGTCCTTGGAAATCTATCTGCATCGAGAGATTGGGGTCACGCTAAAGACTATGTTCGAGCAATGCATTTAATATTAAAACATGAAAAGTCAGATGATTTCGTGTGCTCTACTGGACAAACACATAGTGTTCAAGAATTTTGTGACTATGTCTTTGAAAAACTCAAACTAGATAAAAAGTATATTATTACAGATGAGAAATATATGAGGCCTTATGAGCTTGATATTTTAAAAGGTGATTCTTCGAAACTTAGAGAAGCTACAGGATGGAAACCTGAATATACTTTTGAATCTATGATTGATGAGATGATTCAATATTGGCAAGATAAACTTTAACTTGAGTTAATTATACATTGTTAATTATTCAGTAATTTCTCTCTAATTTTTGTTGCAGAAATTTTTCCAATTTTTTTAGGGGGAGTATGTTCAATAATTTCATAACCAACTCCTCTTCCATAATTGACTGATTCTATATCAGGTATAATCATTACTTTTACTTTTCCTAACTCAATGAGATCTTGTAATTCTCTTTCAACATTTTTTTTAACATCGACAGGGTTATAAGGATTCTTATCATCCTTACTTACTTCTCTAACACATATCAAAACATTTTTACCTTCGTTTAATCTTTGGTCAATTAACCATCGATGACCATTATGCCAAGGTTGCCATCTCCCGATAAACATTGAGTATTTCATCTAAGCACTCCTTTTCAGTTAATTCACCTGTATCTAAACGCATAGTATCTTTGTCGGTTGGTACTTCATAATCTTTAGCAAAATAATTTTCTCTACCTCTTATTTCGTTAGTAAATAAATAGACTTCTAAAAAATTGAACTCACTTTTAAGTTCATCTCTAAGAAACTTATAAGGAGCGACAATTGATACTATGCAATGATAATCTTTATTAGCTAAAAATCTAATTATAGAAATTGCAGTAGAGATATTTTTAATTCTACCTTCTTTGGAATAATCTTTATTTTTATTAATTGCTCTTAAATCATCACCATCAAGATTAATAATCTTAATGTTTTGATTATTTTCTTTCAAAGTTTTAATTATACCCTTGGCTAGAGTTGTCTTACCGCTTGCGGGCTGACCTGTTAACCAAATAATCATTTACGATAAAATTAGTTTCTTTCTTTTTTTATATATGTCTAGGATAAAAAAGAAAATCATACCAAAAACAACGGAATTAAAACCTCCTCTTGCAAGACTTAATCCGGATTGTCTCACGCTAATTTCGGGTGAATCTAATTTGTAGACAGAGGATGTATTATCATTCTCTTCAATTCTGGCAATCTCCAATTGATCAGTTAAACTAAAAAATAGTTGATTATTAAGATCAATTGACTTTTGCAATCTATCTCTTTCGATTACTAAAGATGGTGAAGATAAAGAAACGTTCTTTTCTAAAAAGGAAATCATTTTCTCTTCAGATAGCTCTAAATCTATCTTTACAGTATCTAATCTTGAACTTATAAAGTTACTTTTTTCCAACCCTTTTAAATTTTGAACCTCATTAGAATACTTTATAATTGAATTATATATGCTTTCAGCTATTTGCTGTGCTAGAAATCCATCATTGTCTACTTCAACAACTATAGTATTCAATAATGTTCTCCTATCTTCCATAAATTTCATAGATTTTTTTAATCTTTTTTTTGCCTTTTCAATTTTTTTTGCTTCATCTGTAACGTCAGGGTTATACATCAAAGCTCTATTAATTCCTGATATCAACCCTAAAGGATTGGGACTAAAAACTTTATCATAATTTTTACCCCATTCATTTTTCAAATACTCTTTTTTATTTCCTTCATTAGTTTTAATGATAAATTTTGAATTAACTACGTCATATAAAAGTTTTTCTGATGAAATATAATCTTTTACAGAAAATCTTAATTGATCAGATGCAAGTCCTGCTATTGAACTCGGAAATAATGAAAATAGTGATTGAGATTCATCTGACTGATAATTTGTGTAAAAAGTAACAGTTGATTCATATGTTGGAGTTTTAATCAAAAAAAATAAGCAATAAACTAGTGCTAAATAAAAAGTTCTTTTAATATAGTTACCGAAATTGTCTTTATAAAATTCAAGTAGTGCTGATAAATCAATTTTTTGGTTATGAATGATGGGTTTCACTTAATGAGGACCTTAATCGTTGTTTTTCAAATTCTCTGCAAGTAATAGGAATGCGATTATATTTGTAAGTATACCTGTTGTATCAAGTACAAATCCTCTTAAATCAAATTCTTTCACATCAGTATTTTCAGGAATAATAATCTGATCACCAGGTTTTAACTTTTGAAAATTTCCTGCAAATTTCTTTGCTTCTATTGTACCATTTGAACGAATTATGTAAGAACTATTTTTAAGAGTATTTTTTCTGTGTCCACCTGCAAGATCAACTGCTTTCTTAAATGTAAGAGAATTTGAATATGCAATTAAGCCAGGATTATATACATTACCAGTAACCTTTACAACATCAACTTTTCTATTTACAATCACTTTTGAACCTGGATTTAATTTAAAATCTGAGGATGCATTACGTACAATATTTTCTGAAATGATTAATGAACCATCATTTCCATAAGATGAAAAATTTTCTAGTACAATAATAGCATCTGGATTAGCAAGCTCAGATAAACCTCCTGCTAAATTTATTGCATCTATGACTGACATATTATCAGATAATTGAAATCTTCCCCTCTTATTTACTTCACCTTCTACTGATATTGTAAATAAGTTATCATATTTTGGATTTTCATATACCAATATCATGTCCCCTGTTTCTAGATTGAAAGAAGAAGAATTTGAATATGGAATAGTGAATTCTATACTATAGAAATTACTTTTATCCTTTCGCAAAATAACTATTTCATCGTCAAAAATTGTTTCTCGATAACTAGGATCTTGAAACCCGCCGGCAAGATCCAAAACGTCTTTTAATGTATTTGACTTTGAAGGATAAGATCCAGGGTTTTTAACTCTGCCAGAAATAGTAACATCATTATCAGAATCATTTATGCCTAATATTCTAATCGTATCTCCGTTATTTAGATATGTATTTGATGCTTTATCTATTTTTATTGATAAAGATTCCTTTGCAGTATCAGTGGACGTTCTTTCTTCTTTTGTTAAAACTTTTTCTAATATAGCATCAGAAGCAGCATTTGATGTTAATCCTCCAGCAAAATTAATTAAATCGTCTAAAGACTCTCCCTTGATTAATTCATATCTACCAGATCTTATAATTTCTCCGTCAATTCTAACTCGCTTGGTAACAGTTGGAATATGAATAACATCGCCTTCAAGAATTCGCTGATTAAATAGTTTATTTTTTCCATCCATAAAAAAACTATAAAAATCTATAGACTCTATTAATTCACCATCTCTTATCAATTCGACGTTTCTTAATGAACCGTTATTATTTAATCCGCCAGCTTGAACAAGAGCTGTGAATATATCAGAAAAAGGGTGGACTATATTTATCCCCGGTTTTTTAACTGCTCCAGAAAAAAATACATTAATAGATTTTAATCTATTTAACTCAACCATTAATTTTGTAGGATTTTTTTCATCATTAATTGTTGAATAAATTGTAGATAGTTCGCTTCGAAGAATAGTTTCTGCTTCTAAAATAGTTTTATTAGATAAAGATATAAAACCTAAATCTGGGAAATATATTGAGCCATCTCTATTCAATACATATTTTTTTTGTGAATTTGTTTCACCCCAAAGAGAAATAACGATTTCATCCCCTGGACCTAACTTAAAATTAGCTGGTGTAGGTATATTATCAAAAAAATTAACTGTTCTATTAAAATAGTCATACCCAAACAAATCGTTGGCAGGTGTACTATTTGAGGGTGATACTTTAACTGGAGCAATTGAAGGACTGACAGTAGTCACAGTTTCCTTATCCATACTTTTTAACTCTGATCTAATTTTGTTTAATTGTTCGTTAGTAATTCTATTAATATCAGAAATAGAAGCTTGTGAAAACAAGATATTTACGAATAAAAGAATAGCAATTAATATTCTAAACATGTCAAAAATTTAAACTTAAATAATTTGTATACAAATACTTCTTTTAAACACAAATATGCTTTCTTTTTAAGATGTATTTTTGAAATAGATGATTAAATTTTGAAATGTCAAATATTCGAAAATTAAAGTTTGCTATAATTTGCGAATCAACAATGCTTGCAGATTGGCAAGTCGATACAATTAATGAGTTAGTAAAATCGAATGTTGCAAAACTAGACTTAATAATCATAGCTGAAAATGATTCTTTGAAAAAAAATAATAAGCCTATAGTACTTAAAATTATCGATAAACTATTTTCAAGGAAAAATTTTTACAGTTTTTGGCAAAGCACTTTAAAAAAAGATAGAAAGATAAACTTAAGAGACAAAGAATACTTTTCTAATGCTAATGTTTTAAAATGTAATATAAAAAAAAAGGGGAAGTATAGAGATTACTTTGGCGAAAATGATTTATTGTCGATAAAAAAAAATAATTTAGATTTTATTCTAAGATTCGGCCTTAATATAATTACGGGAGATATCTTAGAAGTTCCAAAATATGGGGTTTGGTCTTTTCATCATGGTGATGAAAGAAAATATCGAGGAAGACCAGCTTGTTTTTGGGAGATGTACAACAATGAAAATAAAATAGGTGGTATATTACAAAGACTTAATGAAAAACTAGATAGTGGAGTAATTTTAAAACGTTGGTTTATTAAAAATAATAAACTTTCATGGAAAAATAATCTTGAAGAGCTTAGAAAATATGGTACAATTTTACCTAAACAAGTGTGTATCGATATTATTAATAGTAACGATAATTATTTTTTTAACAAACCAAGCAAAACAACAGCTAAAATAAGATATTTACCAACAAACAAAGAGATGGTTTTTTTTGCTTTTACAATTATAAAAAATTATATCCTTTTCTTCAAAAAAAAATTTATGATTGATAGTTGGAAAATTGGTTTAATCGAAGAGAAAATTAAAAATTATGCATTTAATGATTCAAAAAAAGAAATAAAGTGGTTTGGGAGTAATGATAAAAATATATTTTTTGCAGATCCCTTTATAACTAAACAAAATGAAGATTTTATTGTCTTTTTTGAAAAATTTTATCATAATAAAAATCGTGGCACAATATCAAAGTTTTTAATAAACAAGAATAAAGTAATTATTGACGAATTAGATGTTATTAAAGATAATAACCATTATTCTTTCCCTTTTATCTTTGAAGAAGATAATAAATTATATCTACTCCCAGAGCAAATGTCAAAAAATTCAGTTCAATTATATAAAATTGATAAAAATTCAGGTAAAATTTTATCCAAAAAATTAATTCTTAATAATATTAAACTATCTGATCCTACTATTTTTAGTCATAATTCTAAATATTGGCTGTTTGGAACAGTTGATGGTATAAAACTAATGGCATGGTATACTAATGATATTGATAGTCCATGGAAAGAACATATGAATAATCCTATAAAAATAGATATTGCTTCTTCTAGGAATGCTGGAGGATTATTTTATAACGATGGAGAATTAATTAGATTTTCTCAGGACTGTAGTAAAGAGTATGGTTCAAGAATCGCTTTGAATAAAATATTAGAATTAACAAAAAATAGTTTTCACGAAGAAACTCTAAAATACATTGAACCAAAAAGTGAATGGGATTATAATGAAGGTCTTCATACTATTGGGTTTACCAATGATCATATCATTATAGATGCAAAAAAAAGTATTTTTCATTTTGAAACATTTATTAGAAAAATTATTAAAAAAATTGGATTTAAATGGATTTAAAATATTTTATAGCAAATATAAAAAAATCATTTTGGTCAGGAAATGCTAAGTCAATCACTGCCATAATATGCACCCTTATTCTTCTTCCAATCATTATAAATAAAATAGGAATTGAAAATTATGGTATTCTTTCTCTATCAATGGTTTTTGGGGGGTTATTTGGAAATTTTGAATTAGGTATTTCAAAAACAGTAACGGTTCTTTTTAGTCAAAGCAACGAAAAAGAAAAAGGTAAAGTATTTAGCACTGCTTTAGTGATGATTTTTTCTCTACTTTTATTTGTTGGTATTTTATTTTTTATTGTAAATAGTAACTTTAATATCTTTGGAGAAAATAAGTATATTGACCGTGAATTAGGAAATTTTATAGTTGTTACAAGCTATATATCTGTTGCGTTAATTCTTATAAACAATTTACTTTTTGCTTCTTTGCAGGGATATTTACTTAATCATTATGTTGATTTAGGTTGGGTAGTATTTTCTTTATGCTATCACCTACTTTTAATTTTTGCTGCTTTTCAGCTTGATTCAATCTATGTAATTATATTAATGCCTTTATTAGCTTATTTAATTCAAGCACTATTTTTAGGTTATATTTTATTTTCAAAAACTCAATTAAAATTTGGTAAAATTAATAAAATATCCATATTACCAATACTGTACACTTCTGTGGATTATTTTAAAATTGGACTAACTACTATTTTTCTTCAACCAATTAATAAGTATTTATTGTTTTATATAACTGGTAATGCTGGAATGTTAGGATTATTTGATATAGCATTAAAACTGGGTAACATTAGTGCCTCTTTATTAAATGCCACTAGCCAACCTTTATTAGCAATTTTTTCGAAAATGAAAGGTAATATTATTAAAATTAATTCATTATCTAACAAAGTCTCAATTTTTATATTTGTTCAGTATATGATTGGTTTATTGATATTTTTTGTTTTGGGACAATCAATAGTGAGTTTTCTTGTAACTGAAAATACTCAATTATTATACTATATTTCATTTTTGCTAATTGCTGCGATGGCAAGTACTGCTATTTTTGAACCTTTTTTTAAATTTTTGCTTTCTCAAACTCCCCCCAAATATGCATTTTACAGTAAGTTATCTATTCCTATTTCTAATGTTCTTTTATTTATGCTAATTGATCATTCAGACACTCTTTTAAAAATTACCTACGCATTCGCGATATCATTCGGAGTTGTTAACAACATATTTACATATTTTTTCTATAGAAAATCAATATCATGATTGAATTAATAATAGTATTGTTTTTTATTTTTATCTTTACTTATGCAGGGTTAAATCATCCAACATGGTTTATAATTTTATACCTTTTATCTACTACAAAATTTTTTGGATTTTTGGATTTGGAAGCTATGTCAGGAGCTTTTATTGGTTATAATTTTTTCTTTATTGTTATACACTTTATAGCATTAGCTATTTCAATGGTTGAGGATAATAAAATTCCATTAAGTTTAGATGTCAAAAAGATTCCGATAATATTATATTTTTTGATAATTTTTTCCCATGGGATCCTTTATCCTACCTTTATGGGATTTTCAAGTTATTTACCATCAATAATTGCTGGAAAACATTTTTTTATCTTTTTCATATTATTTTATCTTGTAAGTAAAAAAGATGAAATTAACCTATTGTTAATAAAAAAAGCTCTTATATCTGCAAGCATTATTATATCGCTAATAATATTCATATTCACTTTAACTGGGATTTCAACTCCTTTTTATGAACAAAAAACACATTATGATGGGTCTCTTCAGGGAATAATTCAAGTCTATTTCTTAACTTATATTAGCTTATCTATATTTCTTTTACTCCATGAGTATGTAAATAACACTAAAATTAAATTGATATCTGTTCTTCTTATAATTTTCTTTCTATGTACTTTATCAATTGCAGGTCATAGAGCAATATTTTTTACCACACTCTTATGTTCAATTCTGTTTGTTTTGATAAAATCAAATAGAAAAATTTTATCAAAAATAAATACACCAATAATGACTTCATCAGCTATCTTGATACTAATTGTTTTTTTTGTTTTTTTTATGAGTTCTTATCTGCAAAATATAAATATAATTGAAGGTGTAGATGCTTCCATAGCTTCTAGATTTATTTATGATACTTTAAGAATTGATGTAATAAGTTACAGGCCTTATTTTGGGTATGGCTTTATACACTCCTCTTCTTCAATTATGTCTCAACTACCAATTGATTTCTCAAGTGTTTATAAAGAATCTTTAACAACAGTTGATTCTGGATATGTTGATTTGATAATAAGATTCGGGTTCATAGGAATGGTATTTTATTTATCGCCTTTTATATTTATTTCTTTAAAAACAATAATATTTAATAAGAAATATAATTACTCTCAAATATTAATGGCGTTTTTTATAGCGCAGTATTTTCTTGTTAATATAGTTTGGTCAGTATTTTCTTTTGACCATGGTCTTGTTCCTCTAGTTTTAGCCATATTTTTGATTGTTTTTGATTATGATTAGAGATTAATTTAGAAAAACTGTCTAATGAATATATTATATATTTTGCCATCAACAAACATTTATGGAGGTACACCAAAAAAAACTCTTGAATTAATTAAAAGCCTTGATGTTAATTCTATAGTTTATACTTATGATAACGAGTTCTTAGACTTTATTCCGTTATTTGAAGAGGCTGGAGCATTAGTCATAAATGCTCCTTTTAGAAGAAATTTTTTAAAACATTTTTTTCTTTTAAGAAAAGTTATAAAAAGAAACAAAATACAAATAGTTCAAACTCAATTTAGTTTTGGAGAAATTCTTTCACTGCTTTGTAAGATTATTGATAAAAATATTAAAGTTATTAATTCATTTGTTGGGACAACAAAACCAAATCTTTTCAAAAGAATTATATTAAATATTCCATATTTTTTTGTAGATCAATTTGTGTATGTTTCAAAATATGTAAAAAAAGAAAAAGAAAAACAATTTCCTATAATGATTAAGAAAAAATCTATAGTTGTCTATAATGGTACACAAAAAAGGGAAAGTTTTGATAAAAAAACACTACCAAGTAAAAAATTCAATCTTTTATCGATTGGGGGACTAATTGATGTTAAAAATTTTGACATTATAATTGAAATGATGAAAATCTTAAAAAATGAAAACGAATTTCATCTCACAATTATTGGTCAAGGTCCTAATGAAAAAAAAATTAAATCTAAAATTATGAAATATAAATTAGATAACTGCGTTTCTTTGATTGGATATAAGAGTAACATTGGAGATTATTTAAATTGCTGTGATATTTATTTACATCCTGCATATGCAGAAGGTTTTGGAATTGCAATTATAGAAGCAATGCTAGCAAGCAAACCTGTTATAGTATCTAATAAAGGAGCTTCAATAGAAATAATAACTGACAACATTAATGGAAAGATAGTAAGCTTTAAAGATTCTAAACAATGGGCAAAATCAGTTATTGAGCTATACAAGGATAAAAATTTAAGGAATAGACTTTCAGTAAATGGATTTAATAATGCTAGTAAGAAATTTACTTTAGATATTTTCTCTTCAAATTATATGAATATTTATAAAAAAATAATATGAACAATAAAAGAGTAGCAATAATAGCAAATATACCGGCTCCTTATAGAGAAAAAGTGTATGAAATTGTTGGGAAAGAACCCAATATAAATTTAAAAGTTTTTTATTGTAAAAAAATTGAATCAGATAGAAAATGGAATATAAAAAAACCTAAGTATAGTCATACTTATTTAAGATCTTTTACAATTAATCGAGGAGAAATGCACTTACATTTCAATCTCACTATAATTAAAGAATTAAAAAAATTTAATCCTGATATAGTAATTACTAACGGATTTGCTTTACCAATGTTGTTAGGATTTTTCTACACTCATTTAAATAAAAAAATTCATGGCTCTTTTATTGATGGAACAATACAAACTGAAAAAAAGTTATCTTATCTACATAAATTTTTAAGGAAGTATATTTTTTCTAGAAGTAAAATTTTTTTAGGACCTAGCAACGAAACTATTAAACTTTTCAAATCTTATGGTATTGATGAAAAAAAAATATTTAAAAGCTGTCTAGCTATAGATAATCAAAAATTTTCCTCAAAAAAGAAAAAGTATGGTAATAAAGAGTTTGATTTGCTTTTTTCAGGACAATTTATTGATAGAAAATGTCCATTTTTTTTTGCTGAAGTTGTATATATTCTTTCAAAATTGAGAACAAATCTTAGTGTTGCAGTAATTGGATCTGGTGTTCTAGAGAAGCAATTTCTAAGAAAATTAAAAGAAAGCGAAGCGAATATAAGTTATAGCGGATTTGTAGATCAAGAAGAATTGCCGTCAATTTACTCAAATGCAAAAATACTATGTATGCCAACAAAAGAAGATTGCTGGGGTGTTGTTGCTAATGAAGCTTTAGCTTCAGGATGTCCAGTAATTACTACTCCTTATGCAGGTATAGCAAATGAATTAATAATTGATAATGAAACTGGCTATGTATTACACTTAAACTCTGAAGAATGGGTAAAAAAAATTAATTTATTGCTTGATAATAAGGAACTATACAATCAAATGTCAATAAATGGTATCCAATTAGCTAAAAAATATAACTATATTGATGCTGCAAATGGTATTATAAATTCAATAAAATACTCTAAATGAAAATTAAAAAAGATAATGTTCTTATATACGGTGCCGGTGTAGCTGGTGCTCAAATAGTTAATAAAGAAGTTTTTAATAATTATAAAATTAAAGGTTTTATTGATGACGATGATTCAAAGATTGGTGAGAAACTTAATGGGATAAGTATTATTGGTAAAAGTGAAATTGAACATTGTATAAATAACCTTAAAATAAATAAAATTATTATCGCAATTCCATCTATTAAAGAAGATAAACTCAATGGAATAATAAATTTTATATCTGATTTCGATGTCAAAATTGAAATACTGCCTAGAATATTTTCAAGAGATGGTAAAATTTTTGAAGACTTATTAATTCCTATCAATTTAGAAAGCTTAATTGGAAGAACACCTATTAATCCAAAAAGAGATCTTTTGCTCCAAGATATTGAAGATAAAAATATCTTAATTACTGGTGCTGGAGGATCAATTGGTACGGTTATTACACAAATTGTATCAGAAAATAATCCTAAAAGTATAACACTGGTAGATAACAGCGAATTTGCATTGTATAAAATTGACAAAACCATTAATGAAATTTTCCATGGAAAATTTAAAATTACCTCAAAAGTCTGTGATATTTCTAGAGAAGAAGATATAAAAGATATTTTTAAGTTCAATTCTTTTGATACTATTTATCACTCAGCTGCGTATAAACATGTCCCTATACTTGAAAATAATATAGTCCAAGCAGCTAGAAATAATATTATTGGAACATTCAACTTAATTGAGGCTGCTAAAAAGGATAAGTCGAAAAAATTTGTACTTATTTCAACTGACAAAGCAGTCAGGCCTACTAATGTGATGGGAGCTACAAAACGGTTTTGTGAACTATTATTGCAATGTCAAGATAACAAAGGAGTAATTTTCACAATGGTAAGGTTTGGTAATGTGCTTGGTTCATCCGGAAGTGTAATACCTGTATTTAAAAAACAAATTGCTGCAGGTGGTCCACTAACAGTTACATCAAAGAAAGCAACCAGATATTTTATGACTATTAAAGAAGCTAGTGAGCTAGTTATACAAGCCGCTTCAATGGCCAAGGGTGGAGAAGTTTTTCTTTTAGATATGGGAAGTCCGGTTAATATTTACGAATTAGCACAAAAAATGATAACTGCTTACGGATATAGCAATAATTGTGATGATGATAAATATATAAAAATCGAAATAACTGGTTTAAGGCCTGGAGAAAAAACTGTTGAAGAATTACTTGTTGGGAATAGCCAAGAACAAACTCAACATAAAAATATTTTTATGTCAAATGAACCGCATTTTTCGCTTAAAAAAATGAACAGTAAATATGAATTAATTAAAAGTGCTATTAAAAATATTGATTCAAAAATCATTTTAAAAATTTTAAGGGAAACAGTTGATGGATATAAATAATAAAGTCATTATTGGGCCATTTCCGCCCCCCTATCACGGGTCTTCAATATTGGCCAAAGAATTATCGAAGAATCTTGATACAAGAAAAATACAAAGCAGCATCCTAAGCAGAAAAAATATTTTTTATTCCTCAATAAATTTATTTTACAATGTTTTAACAGTTAGAGAAAAAAAAATAATCATTTTTACCGCATCAAAACTCTTAGGTAAAGCAAGAGATACATTTATCATTTTAATTTTACTAATAAAGAAAAAAGACATTTTTGTTTATATACACAATAATCCGTTTTATGATAAAAGTTTTTTCGGAAGAATTTTATTTTTTTTTAGCAAATATTTAACATCAATTTTTACGTATGAAAGCAAGGAGTTTAAATATTTAAAAAAAAATAATAGGGCAATTAAAATAATACATAATATTGTTCCAGATGAGAAAATAATTTTAGAAAAAAATAACAAAAAAAGAATTTCAAAAAAAATTAGGTTTGTAATTTGCTCTCATATAATTGAATTTAAGAATGTTGATTATTCTATCGATTTAGTTATCAAATCAGGTATTGAATATTCAATTGAGATTATTGGATCATATAACACAAATTATGGTATGAAAGTTTTTAAAAAATATAAGGATGATATGAATATTAAATTTCATGGAGAAATATATGGTGATGAAAAGATAAAAATATTAAAAAAATCAGACATATTAATTCATCTTTCTCTCAATGAAGAATTTCCTTTAATACAAATAGAATGTCTTGGATTAGGATTGCCCTTTATATCGTATGAAAATGTTGGTGGAATTAAACAGGTTCTTCCAAACAAGATTAAAAGTCTTTTTTTACATAATATCGAATATTTAAATGAAAATACTTTTAACGAAGTTGTTAAAAATATTATATCCTATGAAAAAATTGCTCCTGAAATGGTTGAAATTTTTGAAACTAATTTTTCTAAATCGACTATGATTAAAGAATTCAAAAAATTAGGTTTTAATTAATGAAATTAATTTTGGGTGGCGACGGATATATTGGAAGTGATATCGTTAATATTCTTGACCAATTAAAAACACCGCTGAGAGTTTTATCAAGAAAAAAAGAGAAAGTCATATTAAAAAAATTAGTAAATACTGAATTCCATTTTGGATCATATTCAAATCAAAATGATCTTAATGCGTCATTAAAAAATGTTGAATGCGTATATCATCTAATTCACATATTAGAAGAAAATAAAACATTAAATAATAATGCAGAAAATAATTTAAAATATTTTAAACATTTTTTAAAGCAAGCTAAAAAAAATAGTGTAAAAAAAATTATATATTTTTCAAGTGCAGCCGTTTATGGAGAAAAGATAAATGAAGACAGTACAGTAGAGAATAGTGATTTAAATCCAATAAACAATTATGGTAAAATAAAATTAGAAATCGAAAAAGTTTTAGTATCATTCTGTAAAAAGAATCAAATTAATTATTTGATTGTAAGAACATCTAGTATTTTCGGGAAAAATTCGAACGGTAAAGTGGGTAAGAGCATAGTACACAAACTAATTCATTCTTTGAGAAAAAATGAACTTTTCACAATAAACGGTGATGGTACTTCAGTTAGAGATTATTTACATGTAAATGATCTTGCAAAAATTACAGTACAACTCGAAATGAAAAATTGTATAGGAATATTTAATATTGGAGGAAAACCTTTTTCAATTAATCAGATTATTGCACTAATTGAGAAAAATTTTAATTCAAAAATCAAAGTGAGATACGGAGACAAAAAAGAAAATGAAGTTTTGAGATTGGTTCTTAACTCAAATAAAACAATGGACATATTAGGTAAAAATTTTAACGACTTTCAAAAATTAGAAAATGAAATTCAAAATACTTCTAAATAATTTTTCTATTTAAGAAAACATAAGTAATAAACTTGGGCATTGAAATAAATACCCTACTATACATTTTTTTTGGGTTTTTTAAAAATCTCTCAAGCCATTCAAGGTTTAATTTAATCCAAATATTACTGGATCTTTTTTGTGTTTCTGCAAAAAAATCAAATACTGCGCCGATTGAACAAGCAACATTACAAGATATTAAATCTATATTTTCATATACCCATTTTTCTTGCTTTGGAGCTGTCATTCCAACAAAAAGAATGTGTGGATCAAAATCATTTATTTTTCTTATTATTATTTCGTTATCATTTTTTGAAAAAACTGGTTTAAAAGGTGGACTATATGTTTCAATTTCAACATTAGGAAATCTTATACTTATTTTTTTCTTAATTTTATATAATGTATTGTTATTAGCTCCCATGTAAAAAACTTTAAGTTGATCTTTTTGAGCATTTTTTAAATAATATTCATGGATATCCCATCCAGCTACTTTATTTATTGCTATTTTTTTGAATAATTTTAAAGCTAATGTTATTCCTGCGCCATCGGGTGTTAAAATATCTGATTTTTTTAAAGCTTTATAAAATATTTTATCATTAAGTGCAGTTATAAATGAGTGTGCATTAATTGTATTTACAACAATTTTATCATTCAAATCTAATGGTGGTAAAAATTCTGATATTTGATAGTTAAAAAATTTTATATTCATTTGATTTTAGACAATAGATGTATAATATATCATTGAGATGACAAAAAAAATAGGAATTATTGGTTTTGGATTTGTTGGTTCAGCTGTAAGATTTGGATTTTCTCCAAATACAGGCTATGACGCAGAAATCAAAATTTTCGATAAGGATAAAAATAAATCTACTGATTCACTTGAAGTTGTTGTGAATGATTCAGATTTTATTTTTGTTTCTGTTCCAACTCCTTCAAACGAAGATGGGAAAATTAACCTTAATGTAGTTGATGATGTATTAAATGATATTAATAATGTCCAAAAAAATGATAATATCATTCTTTTGAGATCAACAATGATTCCTGGCTCTTCTCAAAATTTTCAAAACAAATACCCTAAACTAAATTTAGTATTCAATCCAGAATTTTTAACTGAAAGAAGTGCAAATTTTGATTTTATAAATCAATCAAGATTTATTTTAGGAGGAAAAGCAAAGCATACGTCAAAAGTTTCTGAACTATACAAATGGAGATTTGGAGAAACAATACCTGTCATTGAAACTAATTTTGAAACTGCAGAGTTAATAAAATATATGAATAATTGCTTTTTTGCTACTAAGGTTTCTTTTATGAATGAAATGAAACTATTAGCTAACAAATGTAATGCTGACTGGGAATTGGCTGTTGAGGGATTTGTTAGAGATGGTAGAGTTGGTCATTCTCATCTAAATGTACCAGGGCATGACGGTAAAAATGGTTTTGGTGGTAGCTGTTTTCCAAAAGATATTCAAGCAATAATTGAATATGGTAACTCTATGGGTGTAGATATGAATACACTAATTGGAGCATGGAAAACAAATCTTTTTGTTCGTCCCGAAAGAGATTGGGAAGAATTAAAAGGTAGAGCAATAACTAGTGATAACGAAAATTAAATTGACAACCACCTGTCATTTTCTAAAGACCAATTCACAACAGCTTCAAGTCTATCATAAGCAGAATCCGGCTCCCAACCCATTTTTTTCATTTTTGTACCATCAAGTGCATACCTTAAGTCATGTCCAGGTCGTTGTGAATGAAAATCTACCATTTCATAGTTAAGTTCTTTATTTTGTACTTCGGCTATAAACTTTGCTAATGATAAATTATCAATTTCATCTTTTCCAACAATATTGAATTTTTGACACTTGATACCTGTCAAATCTGGTTTAAGTGATTCAAGATTATAATTAAAAAGAAAGAGTAATGCATTTGCTACGTCCTCTGCATGAATATAGTGTCTTGATCCTGCGACAGTTTTCTGTGGATTAGAATGAACAGTAACTTTATCTCCATCCCTCACTTTTTTAATTACCATGGGAATAAATTTTTCAGGATTTTGTCGTTCTCCAAAAACATTCATAGTATGTGTTATAATTGCTGGAAGGCCATAAGTGTTTTCATATGCAACAACTAGTTCTTCAGCACCAGCTTTTGAAGCTGAATAAGGATTAGTAGAATTATATCTGTCGTTCTCTTTATAATTTATACCTAATGGAGCAGGCCCAAAAACTTCATCTGTGCTAAAATATGCAAACCTTTCAAGATTATTTAATTTTCTGGCATAATCTAAAATGTGTGCAGTACCGATAACATTATCCATAACAAATTCTAAAGGATAGGTAATTGATCGATCTACGTGAGATCCTGCAGCTAAATGACTAATTAAGTCAATATCACCGATTGTAGCAATAATTTCAGGATTTAATTCTGCTTTCAAATCATGGTGGATGACTCTAACTCTTTTCTGCTCAGTGAGAGGATATGCAGATACTACTTCTTGAAGTCTATTTAAGTTCCCACTAAAGTCTAATCTATCTAAAGTAATAATTTCCCAATCAGTTGAAGAAAGAATTTTATCAATTAAATGGTGGGCTATAAACCCCGCTCCTCCTGTAATTAATATTTTTTTACTCATTCCTATTTTATCTCCTTCAATATTTTATATTCTTTTATCCAGCTCATAACTCCAACTAATGGCTCCCAGCCTAGTAATTTTTTTGCTTTTGTAATATCTGCTAGGTTTGCAAATGGCTCTTTAACAGGGTCCATATATTTTTTTTCTCCGCCAATCATATCAGCGATAGAATTTATAGACACATTTTTACCATATCCAATATTAATAATCTCACCACATCCAACTTTTGATGACTTACTAGCCAGAATATTGGCCCTTACTACATCGCCAACATATGTAAAATCTCTTCTTTGCTTACCATTTCCATTAATGGTTAAAGGCTTTTTATCTAAAATTTGTTTGAGAAAAATACCAACTACTGTTGCATAAGCACCACCCAGAATTTGTCTTTCTCCATAAACATTAAAGTATCTTAAAGAAACCGTCTCAAGACTATAAACTTCAGAAAACATCTTGCAACATAACTCTCCATAATATTTTTGATTAGCATAAGGAGAAATAGGGTTAGGAGCATCTTTTTCATTGGATGGTAAGTTTTCAGTTGGTCCATAAGCAGATGAAGATGCACTATAGATGACTCTTCTAACTTTCATGTCAACTGCGGTTTTTAAAATATTAATTATTCCTAACGTATTATTTTTTTCATATTTAACTGGATTTAAAATAGATGGTTGTACCCGTGCCAAAGCTGCACAGTGAAAAACTGTATCAACTTCTTCAAAAATATTTTTCAATTTTTTTAGATTCTTAATATCGGATATATCTAGCTCATGATAAAAAGCACTGCTATTACAATTATCTTTCTTACCGGAGGAAAAATTGTCAATTACGTGAACTTCATGACCATCTTTAACTAGTTCATCTACGAGATTAGAGCCAATGAAACCTGCACCACCTGTAACCAACATCTTCATACAGTTTTTTGAATTGAATCTATAATTAATTCAATATCTGCTTCGCTTAAATATGGATGCATTGGCAGGCTTATGATTGAGTCAGAAAGAGACTCCGAAACAGGTAGATCCCCCTTACTATATCCTAAATAACTAAAAGCTTTCATTAAATGGATAGGATACTTATAGTAAATGACAGATGGGATATTATTTGAGCTTAATCGTTTAACTAATTCATTTCTTTTCTGATTTGAACCCAATACTATTGAAAAAAGTGCATGCGCAGACTGATAGTCTTTTGGATGATATTGTGCATTATTTAAATATTTTCGATAATTAGCATTAATAATATTTCTTTTTTCAAGTTCCTCATCAAAAATGGTAAGTTTTTCTAAAATAACTGCTGCTTGAATACTGTCAAATCTTCCATTTAAGCCAATCCTTTCACTATTATAACGATCTGCTTTAGTTCCATGAATTCTAATAGCTTTACACTCCTCTGCCAACATATCATCATTGGTAAAAATTGCTCCACCATCACCATAACAACCAAGTGGTTTAGCCGGATAAAAAGAAGTTGCAGCAACATCACCGAAAACTCCAACTTTTTTATCTCTAATTGAACCACCGAAGCTTTGTGCTGCATCTTCAATAACTTTTAAGTTATATTTTTTAGCAATATCATTTATAACTCTGTATCTAGCAGGAAGTCCAAATAAATCAACAGGAATAATTGCTTTAGGTGTTAATTTTCCTTTTTCTATGGTTTTTTTTATTTCTTTTTCAAGTTTTTCGCAATCAATATTGTAAGTGCTATCATAAACATCGACAAAAACTGGTGTTGCCCCTAAGATTGAAATTACCTCAGCTGTAGCAACATATGTAAAAGGGGTAGTAAATACAGCATCTCCAGGCCCCACTCCCCACGCCATTAAAGGAATTAGTAGCGCATCAGTTCCAGAAGAACATGAAATAGCATGTTTTGCTTCACAATAATCTGCTAATTTCTCTTCGAGTTCAAATACTTCCGGCCCCATGATATATGCCCCATGATCTAAAATTTTATTAATTCTTTTCTCAAGAGGCTTTCTAATTCTTTTTTGTTGAGTTTTTAAGTCTAGAAATTCCATCAGACAAATTAATGAAAAAAACATCGGTAATATATTATTTTAAAAAATTTTGATAAATAATAATTATTCTTTGGAATTTAAAATTTTAAAGGAGAAATTCCTCGTAAGGATACTCGCGTGTATCCTGAGTTAATATATTAATATATGAAGATAACCGAGAAAAAGGAGTTAACTATGAATCGTTCGATTCTTGGTGCGCTAGTTGGAATCATTATGATTTCA
>MDSV01162992.1_pt1 | contig 32587 bp, 25 predicted proteins | sample 810851 | NCBI WGS metagenome assembly MDSV01 (sample SAMN05326640, study PRJNA326480) | marine metagenome | isolation source: seawater | place: Atlantic Ocean: North East | collected 2012 | reverse complement strand
TATCAAGGCAAGGGTGAAAAGGTGTGGTAAGAGCACACCGGTTTTTTGGTAACAAAAAACGCATGGAAAACCCCACCGAGAGCAAGACCAAATAGAGGTAGCATGGCTTTATAGGCCGAAAACAATTCTTAGTTAGCTACCTGGGTTGGTTGCTAGAGGTTAAGTGTGAATTTAACCCCAGACAAATAACTAATTTAAATGACAGAACCCGGCTTATAGACTGTCTGGCAAGTTTACAAAATTTTCAACACATCATTAAATTGAATTACACTCAATGTTCACCTTTTGATTCTGAAATGATTCAAGTCTGTACCAAATTAACAACTCTGGCGATTTATTTGAAAATACTAGGTTTTTCTTCTAAAAAAGCTAAAAATTAAGGTATTGACCTATAGATAAAAAACCCATATGCTCCCATATATTCCCATGGGAGGGGTAAATGGTGTTAAATAAGTTAAATCTTAAAAAATACTTTGATTTCTTACGCAGCATCTTTGACTTAAAAAAATATGTTTTTATCAACATACGAAAACAAATTAGACAAAAAATGGAGGGTATCCGTGCCAGCCAGTTTTAGATCTTATTTAAGCAGCATGGGATACAGTGGAGTAATATGTTACCCATCGTTTAATAATCCTTCTATAGAAGGGTGTTCACAAAATAGAATTGAAAAACTTTCAGATTCAATCGATTCATTAAATCCTTTTGACGAAAAACGAGATATCTTTGCCACATCAGTTTTATCAGAAAGTGTAAATCTTCAATTTGATAGTGAAGGAAGAATTTCTATACCAGACAAACTACTGAGCCATGCCAAAATTAAAAATACAATGCTTTTTGTAGGTCAAGGTAAAACCTTTCAAATTTGGGAGCCAAAACTTTTTGAAAAATTCAAAGTACAAGCTAGAAAAAAAGCTAACTTGAATAGAGCCAGTCTCAAATGGGAAAAACAATTTAATAAGGAGGAAAAATGACAATAAATGTAAATGTTGCTGAGCTTAAAGAATTAAAACCAAGAATTTTAGTAGTGGGAGTTGGTGGAGCAGGAGGAAACGCAATAAACAGTATGATTCAAGATGGTTTAGAGGGCGTTGAATTTGCTGCAGTTAATACAGATGCTCAAGATTTAAAAATTAATAAAGCTCATGCAAAAATTCAAATTGGATCAAATTTAACCAAAGGTTTAGGTGCAGGTGCTAAAACAGATATTGGTCAAGCTTCAGCAGATGAATCTTTAAATGAAATTATTAATTTTATCCAAGGAAGCAATATGGTTTTTATAACTGCTGGCATGGGTGGTGGAACAGGAACAGGAGCATCTCATGTTATTGCTAGGGCAGCTAAAGAACTTAATATTTTAACTGTTGGAGTTGTGACATTACCTTTTTTATATGAAGGTCCAAGTAGAATGAGAAGAGCTTTGCAAGGTTTAGAAGAATTAAAAAAGCATGTAGATACAAATATAGTTATTCCAAATCAAAATTTATTTAAAGTTGCAAGTGAAAAAACAACTTTTGAAGAATCTTTTGAATTATCAAATAAAGTTTTAAAACAAGGTGTTCAAAGCGTTACTGATTTAATGGTTAGACCAGGATTAATTAATTTAGATTTTGCAGATGTAGAAACGGTTATGAGTGGAATGGGTAAAGCTATGATGGGCACTGGTGAAGCTGAAGGTGAAAAAAGAGCTTCGGAAGCAGCTGACACAGCTTTAAAAAATCCTTTAATAGATGAATATTCACTTAAAGGAGCAAAAGGACTTTTAATAAATATTACTGGCGGAAAAGATCTAACACTGTTTGAAGTAGATGAAGCAGTAAACAAAGTAAGAGCTGAAGTTGATCCTGAAGCTGAATTGATAATTGGTGCGATTACAGATTCAGAGATGCAAGGAAAAATGCGTGTATCTATTGTAGCAACAGCTTTAGATAACCAAGGGCCACAAATAAAACCTGTAGTGAGTATGGTTCATAGAATACATAATAGAAACACTGGTTACAGCGAAAATATTTCTAATACTTTATCACACAATCAAACAGTTTTAAATTCAACTGATGGAGCAACTGCTTTAGATTTAGATAATGTAGTAGAACAAACGACTGAAACAAATGAATCTAGTAATAAAATAGCTCAATCTCAAGAAATTCCAGTCGAAAATATTTCTATGGAAAATGCAAGTTATTTACAAAACATGGAAAAAAGTGAAAGCAAAAGTCTAAATGGTTTTGAAAATAAACAGGATGGCAATGAACCAACTTTCGAAGTGGATAGCATTGAATTAGCAACACCAGAGCTTTTTTCACAAGATGAAGAATACAATGCATCAATTAATCAAAATACAGAAACTGAAGAAATTAAAACATTTGATCAAATGGATTCAGCTGAAAATACAATTTCAAGTGAAAACGAAAAAGAGCCAGAAATGTTTAATGATCCAGATTTAGAAGAGGATTTTGAAATACCAGCTTTTTTACGAAGACAAAAAAATTAAATGGAAGAAAGTACAAAATTTTATGAATGCCACTATGTCATTGGAACAGAAAGTACATTATCCAGTGATGCTAAAACAAATATTAAGCATTATATCCCCTCAACATGGTGGCATTTTTATTGATTGTACTTTTGGAGCTGGAGGTTATTCAGAAGCTATATTAAAACATTCGAACACAGAAGTTTATGCGTTTGATAGAGATACCACAGCTAAAGTTTATGCAAAAAATTTAATTAAAAAATTTCCTAAAAGATTTAATTTTTTTCAAGATAAATTTAGTAATTTAGATCAACATATTAAACTTAATGTAAAACCAAAAGCTATAATTTTTGATTTAGGAATTTCATCACTACAAATATCAGATAAAAAAAGGGGTTTTTCATTTCATTCTAAAGAATCCTTAAATATGGAAATGGGTATTAACAAACATTCAACATATGATGTTATTAACAAATTAGATAAAAAAATATTAGCTAATATTATAAAAATCTTTGGTGAAGAAAAGGATGCAAAATTAATTGCAAATAAAATTGATTATTATAGAAAAAAAAAGGAAATAAAAAATTCAGAAGAATTAAGCAATATAATTAAAGAAGCTAAAAAAAGTTATGGCAATTTTAAGCGAAATCCATCAACTAAAACATTTCAAGCTATTAGAATTTTTGTAAATCAGGAGTTAACAGAATTAATTTTAGGTCTTATAGCTGCAACAAAAATACTTGGAAATGGTGGAATTATAGTTGTAGTAAGTTTTCATTCTTTAGAAGATAAAATTGTTAAATATTTCTTTAATTTATATTCAAACTTAAATTCAAATCCATCTAGGTATTTTCCCATTATAGAAAATAAAAAAATTTTATTTAAATTAATAAGTAAAAAAGCTTTAAAACCAGATAATGATGAAATCTCCAAAAATATCAGAAGCAGATCAGCCAAACTACGTCATGTTATAAGAAATAATAATCTATTTTTTTTCCCAGAAAATTTAAAAATTAAATTTAACAAATATTTTGAATTAGAAAGTGTTAAAATATGAGCATAAACCCAAATAAATGGATAGAAACTCTTCCAAAAAAAAATTTAGATTTAGATATCGAAAGTAGTACTTTAAATGAAAAAAAATGGATAAATACGCTACCTAAAAAAAAATTTATTAATCCAAAAAAAATTTATTATATAAGTGGAATTTTTTTTATCATAGGAATAATTACAGTCTCTGTAATAAAAAATGAAACTAGGAATTTGCAAAAAGAAATTAATAGTTTAAATGCCTTGAATAAAAAAATAAAAATAGAATTACACCAAGCAACGTTAGACTATGACGTATTAACATCTCCCAAAAACTTATCTTTTCTAGCAAAAGAGTATTTGGAAATAAACTTAAATCCATACAAAAAATCACAAATCGTAAAATTACAAGATGAAGAAAACATTACTGTTGTACAAAAATTAGATAAACAAAATAATATAACCAAAGTAAAAGCTAAAATTAGCAATGAAATAAAAGAAAAAAAAAGAGAATTAGTAATGTTGCAAAAAAAAATTTCTGAACCAACAGAGCTTCCTGGTGAAATAAAAATACAAATTTCAAAGAAAATTGAAAAAACAAAAAATGATTTAAAAAAATTATATGAAGATCCAAAAGGAACAGTAGAAAATAATAGAGTAAAAAGATGGGCAGCAATACAAGTTGCAAAATTATTTTTTGGTATTCCTGTAATCCCAGGAAAATAATTATAATGAAAGATAGAAAAAAAAATGGCTAAACAAAAAAGCTTTTTTTTTAAAGATTATCACGAACAAGATATTAACTTTGATGATATTAAGGAAAAAAAAATAAAAATCTCACCCAATAGAATTTCCTTTTTATTTTCATTCTTTTTTTTTCTAATATTAATTTTTAGTATTAAAATAATTTATTTATCACTTTTTCCTGAAAAAAAGTTTCAATCTCAAAATATCTTTGATGATTTAATTAAAAAAAGAGCGGACATAGTTGATAGAAATGGAATAATTTTAGCAAGAAGTATAGATATTTACTCTGCTGGAGTTAGACCTAAATTAGTAAAAAATAAAAAAAAATTTTTAATAAATTTGAAACTTACATTCCCTGATTTAGATATAAATAGAGTTAAGGAAAAACTAAACACAAATAATTTTTTTTATATAAAAAAAAGATTAACTGAAGATGAAAAAACTAAACTTTGGTTAATTGGAAATAAAGCTATAGAATTTGAAAAAAAACAATTTAGGATTTATCCTCAACAAAACTTATCTAGCCACGTTTTAGGGCAAATAGATGATAATAATAATGGAATTTCTGGGGTAGAAAAATTTTTTGATAATAGTTTGAAAAGTAAAAAAGTAATTAAGTCATCATTACATTTAACAATTGATTCAAATTTACAACATTTAATTAGGCAAGAACTTTTAAATGCAAAGAAAGATTTTAAACAGATTGGAAGTGCAGCATTATTAATGAATATAGATAAAGGTGAGATATTATCTTTAGTTTCTTTACCAGACTATGATTTAAATAAAAGAGTTTCAATATCTAATGATGTATACAGTAATAAAATCACAAAGGGTGTTTATGAACTAGGCTCAGTTTTTAAAACGTTTACTGTAGCGGCTGCTTTAGAGAATAAAACAATTACAAAAAATACAGTTTTTAAAAACTTAGAAGACCATGTTTATTGCGCAGGTAGAAAGATATCAGAACATGATAAACTTCCAAAAAATTTAAATACCGAACAAATATTGATTAGATCGTCTAATATTGGGGCTATACGTATTGCTCAAAGTATTGGTATAGAAAAATACAAAGACTTTTTAGATTTATTAGAACTTTTTAATAAAATAAATTTTGATCTTGAAGAAATTGGAGCACCTCTTCCATTTAATTGGGGAAAATGTAAATTAGCAACAGCTTCTTTTGGGCACGGAATAACAACTACGCCTCTACAATTAGCAAAGGCTTATGCTATTTTAGGTAATGGAGGATACAAAATTAAACCAACAATAATAAAAAAGAAAAATAATTTACAAGGAAAAAAAGAAAAAATAATTTCAACAGAGACCAGCGTAGCAATAAATTCAATTTTAAGAAAAGTGGTAAAAAATAAAGAGGGAACAGCAAATTTTGCTAATATTGAAGGATATGATGTAGGTGGAAAAACTGGAACAGCTTTAAAATCTATCAATGGAGTATATACAAATAAAAAAATTAATACTTTCATATCTTTATTTCCAACTCAAAAACCAAGATATGTTTTATTAGTAATATTAGATGAACCTAAGCCAGCACCAGAATATGTGTATGAATTTCCAAGTGGATATAAGCATAAAGGAGAAAATCGTAATACTTCAGGATGGAACACTGTTGTAGTTGCTGGCAAAATAATCGAAAAAATTGGTCCTATTTTAGCCATAAAAAACTTACAAGCTTCAAAAAATTATTAAATGCTTTTAGGTAATTTACTAAAATCTATAAAAAAAAATTACAAAAAAATACCTGTTAAGGGTATTTGTTTTGATAGTAGAAAAATAAAAAAAGGCGATATTTTTTTTGCAATTTCAGGTAATAAATTATCTGGAAATAAATTTATTAATAATGCAATAAAAAAAGAAGCTTCAGTTATTATTATTGATAAAAAAAATAAATTACAAGATAACAGCATACCAATAGTTAAAGTACAAAATGTCAGAAAAAGCTTATCTGAAGCCTGCTCAAATTATTATAAAAAAAAACCTAAGTATATAACTGCTGTTACTGGAACTAATGGAAAATCATCAGTTGCTGATTTCTTTTATCAAATACTAAGTTTAAACAAAATACGAGCAGCATCTATAGGAACTTTAGGCATACTTTCTAAAAAATATAATAAAAAAACATTACTAACAACTGAAGATCCATTATCATTGCATAAAAATCTTCAAAAATTAAAAAAAAATAAGATTGATCATGTAATTTTAGAAGCTTCCAGTCATGGTCTGGATCAAAAAAGATTAGATAATCTTAAAATAAGCACTGGGATATTTACAAATCTTAGTCATGATCATCTTGATTACCACAAAAATATAAAAAATTATTTAAATTCTAAAATGTATCTATTTAATAATTTGTTAATAAAAAATTCTAAAGTTGTTAGTGATGAAGAAAGTAATGTATATAAAAAAATTAGAAAAATTTCTATAAAGAGAAATTTTAAAAGATATACAATTGGAAATTCATCAGGAAATATAAGAATTTTAAATAATTTATATAAAGAAAACAAACAAATTATAAAGATTTTAATAAATTCAAAAATATATTTATTAGAAATTCCTTTAATAGGATATTTTCAAATAAAAAATTTACTTTTAGCCGTATTAGCTGCATCTTTCACTGGATTATCTTTTAAAAAAATTTTTAGTAAAATACATAAGATTAACCCAGTCCCAGGAAGGTTAGAATGTATAGCTAAGTTAAATAATAATTCTATAATAATATTGGATTTTGCACATACGCCTGAGGCACTAGAGGAAAGTTTAGCATCACTTAAAAAACAATTTAATAAAAATATCACATTAGTTTTTGGATGTGGGGGAGAAAGAGACAAAAAAAAAAGATTTAAAATGGGTCGGATTGCAAAAAAATATTGTAGCAAAATTTATGTTACTGACGATAATCCAAGAAATGAAAACCCAAAAATAATAAGAGACAAAATCATTAAGGGATGTGGTAATTCAGCAATAAATATTGGAAACAGAGAAAAAGCTATAAAAAATGCAATCTTAAATTTAAATCATAATGAATTATTATTAGTTGCTGGAAAAGGTCATGAAACAACTCAAAATTATGGAAATAAAATAACAAATTTTTCAGATAAAAAAATAATTAAAAAAATTTTAAAAACAAATAGTTTTAACATTATGAATACTCAAAATTTTTTAATTAAATCACTCTTTAATAAAAATACTAGACCTTTTAATTATAGTGGTGTTTCAATTAATACTAAAACTATAAAAAAAAATAATTTGTTTTTTGCTATTCGTGGAAAAAAATCAGATGGTCATACTTATACAAAAGAAGCTATTAAAAAAGGCGCAGTAAAAGTGGTCATAAGTAAACAAGTAAATAAAAGTAATAGAAATAAAATTATAAAAGTAAAAAATACTTTTTCTTCTTTAAATAAATTAGCAAAATTATCCCGATCTATTTCTTCTGCAAAAATTATAGGTGTTACAGGAAGTGTTGGAAAAACTACTTTGAAAAACCTTATTAGTTTTTCTCTAAAAAATTATGGAAAAGTTTATCATTCTCCACATTCGTATAATAATAAATTTGGTGTACCTATAAGTTTATCTAATTTAAAAAAAAATATTGAATTTGGTATATTTGAAATTGGTATGGATAAAAAAGGAGAAATTAATAAATTATCTAAAATTGTAAAACCTGATATAGGAATTATTACTAATATATCTGAAGCACATTTAAAAAACTTTAAAAATATAAAAGAGATAGCAAGAGCTAAAGCAGAAATGATTAATAACATTCCTAGGTTTGGTAATATTATATTAAATAGAGATGATAAATTTTTTAATTTTTTATCAGGTTTAGCTAGAAAGCGTAGAATAAATATAATTTCATTTGGACTTAAAAAAAAAGCAGATATTTTTTTAATTCATATTCGTAAAATTAAAAGTATTTATATGTTGAAGATATCTGTAAAAAATAATTTTTTTTATTTTACTACAAAAAATATAGCAAATAACTTTATCTATAACATTTTAGCATGTTTGGCAGTTTTATCAATTTTAAATTTAGATCTAAAAAATATTAAAAGTATATTTACTAAGTTCTATGTGCCAAGTGGCAGAGGTGATATTAAGCTTGTAAAAAAATTTAATAAAAAATTTAAATTTATTGATGAGAGCTATAATGCAAATCCTTTATCTATGAAATCTGCTTTAAATAATATGAAGTATTATAAAAAGGAACATAATGGAAAAAAAATTGTATTTCTGGGGGATATGCTTGAATTGGGTAAAGACTCGAAAAAACTCCATATAGATTTATCAACAATAATAAATAAAAGTGATATTGATAAAGTTTTTGTTTATGGAAAGTACATAAGAGAAACTTTTAATTATCTCGTAGAAAGTAAAAAAGGTATAGTGTTTAACAATCTTGAAGATGCATATAGACATTTTAGTAAAATTTTACACAATAGTGATTTACTTATGGTAAAAGGATCAAATGCTACAGGTTTAAACCAATTCTCAAAAAAATTTAAAAAAGGAAGTATGAATGTTATATAATTTTTTAATTTCTTTAGTTGATCAATTTACTGCATTAAATGTATTTCGTTATTTAACTTTTAGAACTGGACTTTCTGTGATGACTTCTATGGTTATAGTATTTTTTATTGGAGGTCCATTTATTAAATTTATTCAGTTACGTAAAATTACAGGACCTATTAGAGAAGATGGTCCTATAGACCACATAGTTAAAAAAGTTGGAACACCAACAATGGGAGGTGTTTTAATTTTAATAGGAATATTATTTGGTACTTTACTTTGGGCAGATTTACAAAATCCATATATTTGGGTTTTGATATTTGTTGCAACAAGTTTTGGCTTACTTGGAGCTTTTGATGATTACTTAAAAATAAAGCATAGAAATTCAAGAGGTATATCTTCAGGTTTAAAAATCATACTTCAGATTATTCTCTCTTTAATAGCAATATATTTGTTAATGAAATTTGGAGACAATGAACATCTTAAAAACTTATATTTTCCATTTTTTAAAAACTTTGTTATTCATTTGGGTTTATTTTTTATTCCATTTGCTCTTTTCATAATTGTTGGATCTTCAAATGCAGTTAATTTGACAGATGGTTTAGATGGGCTTGCCACTGTACCTGTAATGCTAGTAGCCTTATCATTTACTTTAATTTGCTATGTTGTTGGCAATACAGTCTTCTCAGAGTATTTACAAATCCCATACATAGCTAATGTTGGTGAGTCTGCGATTTTTTGTGGTTCTGTGGTTGGTTCTTGTTTAGGTTTTTTATGGTTCAATGCACCTCCAGCTAAAATTTTTATGGGAGACACTGGCTCTTTATCTTTAGGCGGATCTTTAGGTGCAGTTAGCATAATAGCAAAACATGAAATTGTATTAGGAATTATTGGCGGCTTATTCGTATTAGAAACAGCTTCCGTTATAATTCAGGTGATATCTTTCAAACTAACTGGAAAAAGAGTTTTTATGATGGCTCCATTACATCACCATTTTGAAAAAAAGGGATGGGCAGAATCTACCGTTGTAATTAGATTTTGGATTATATCAATAATCTTAGCATTAATAGGTCTAGCTACGCTTAAATTAAGATAGGCATGGTTGCTTTAAAAAAATATAAAAATAAAAAAATCGCAGTTTATGGAATAGGAAAAACAGGCCTATCCGTAATAAAAATTTTAAAAAAATTAAAAATTAAATTCGTTTGCTGGGATGATGATAAATATAAAAAAAAAAAATTAAAAAATTTAACTTATAACTTTGATAAGTTTTGGCTTAAAAAAGATAAAATAGATTTTATAATTATAAGCCCAGGTATAGATATTAATAAATGTAATTTAAAAAATTATCTTAAAAAAAATTCTAATAAAATAATTACTGATTTAGATTTATTTTTTGAAATAAATAAAAAAACTAATATAATAGCTATTACTGGAACAAATGGAAAATCTACAACTTGTAAAATTTTAGAAAAATTATTAAAAACCGCAAGTTATAAAGTACAAACTGTAGGTAATATTGGAAAACCTATTCTTTCATTAAATAAAGTAAAAAATAGATATTTTGTTGTATTAGAGGTTTCCTCATACCAATTACAGTACTCAAAAATATTTCGCTCAAAATATGCAGCAATATTAAATGTTTCAACCGATCATTTAGATAGACATAAAAATATGAAAAATTATGTGTATACAAAGTCAAAAATTTTCTTTGGACAAAGTAGTTCAGATTTTTCATATATAAATTCAACAAATAAATATTCTAAATCAATAGTTAAATTACATAAAAGAAAAAAATTAAAATCTAAACTAATTTTAGTAAATAAAAATTATGCATATCTTTTATCTAAAAAAATTAAAAATAAATACTTTAAGAGTAGAAGTGGAGTAGAAAATTTATCTTTTGTATATGAAATTGCAAAAAAATTAAAAATAAATGATAAAATTATAATTAGAGCTTTAAATGATTTTAAAAATCTTCCTCATAGACAGCAAATTGTATTTGAAAACGAGAAAGCTATTTGCATCAATGATTCAAAAGCAACAAGTTTTGATGCTAGCTTGCAGTCTCTCTTAAGCTACAATAAAATTTATTGGATTGTTGGAGGTAAACCAAAATATTTGGATGAATTTAATTTAAAAAACGTTTCTAAAAAAATTATAAAAGCTTATATTATAGGTAAATCAACTTCTTTTTTTGTAAATAAAATTAAAAAAAAAATAAAATACGTAGTAACCCATAACATTAAAAATGCAGTCCTTGAGATTTATAAGGATATTCAAAATAAAAAAGAAAAAAATTTTACTATTTTATTTAGTCCAGCTGCTGCATCTTATGATCAGTTTAAAAATTTTGAAGAGAGAGGAAATTATTTTATAAGTGTAGCCAAAAAAAGTTTTTTTAAAATTTATAATGTTAAATTTTAGTAGAGAAAATACCAGTCCTGTTGCAAAATGGTGGAGAAATGTTGATAAGCAAATTTTATTTGCATTTGTGTTTCTATTTTTACTTGGTCTTTTTTTTTCATTTTCGTCAACATCTTCAATAGTTGGAGATAAATTAAACAAAGAGCCATATTTTTTTTTTATTAAACATTTTATTTTTGTAATAATTTCTTTAGTTTTATTAATATTTATTTCAATTCAAAAACAAAAAAAAATTTTTAAACTTTTAACTCCTTTATTTATTATCTCAATATTAACTCTTTCTCTTGTTCCTTTGATTGGTATTGAGGTCAAAGGTGCAAAAAGATGGATTGATTTAACTTTATTACCAAGATTTCAACCGATTGAATTAGTAAAACCTTTATTTATACTTTTGGTTGCTAAAATTATTGTATTAGGAGATCAGAAAAATATTTATATTCGCTATTTATCTTCCTTTTTTATTCTTTTTTTTATAGTTGTTTTATTAATTAACCAACCAGATTTAGGACAAAGTTTATTATTAGTTTCAACCTGGATAACTATGATTTTTGCCTCAGGTTTTAATATGATTATTTTAATTTTTTTAGGGTTGTTTGCTATAGGAGCTTTCTCAATGTTAATTTATTTTATTCCTTCAAAGTTTGGTTATATTATTTTTAGAATTCAAACTTTTTTTAATCCAAAAACTGGTGCAGACTTTCAATCGCAGAAAGCACTAGATGCAATAAAACAAGGTGGTCTCACTGGTCAAGGAATGGGAGAAGGAATTTTAAAAGATAAAGTTCCCGAAGCACATACAGATTATATTTTAGCAGTTATATCAGAAGAGTTTGGCGCACTCTTTGTTTTATTTATTGTAGTTATATTTTTACTTATAAGTTATAGAGTTTTAAATAAAATATTCTTAAAAAACGATGAATTTTTAAAACTTTCATTGGTTGGTTTAGTTTCGCTAGTAATAATTCAAACATTTATTCATATAGGAGTAAATATTAGATTTCTTCCCACAACTGGAATGACACTTCCATTCTTAAGCTATGGAGGCTCCTCGTTAATTGGAAGTGCAATAATTGCTGGAATTATTTTAAATTTTACAAGAAAAGATTCTTCACGAGATTTTAATCATGACTAAAAAAATTATTTTTTCATCAGGTGGTACTGGAGGTCATATACTTCCTGCAATAAATTTAATGAAACATTTTTTATCTAAAGGCTATAAAGTTATTTTAGTAACTGATCACAGAGGTAGTAGTTTTGTAATTGATAATAAAGAAATAAAATCCTATATAATTAAAGCAGAGACAATAACAAAAAAAAATATTTTTAGAAAAATTTTATCTTTAATAGCAATAATCTTTTCAATTTTTCAGTCTATATTAATTTTGAAAAAGGAAAAAGCTGACATGATTATAGGTTTTGGAGGATATGTTTCTTTTCCAATTTCTTTTGCTTCTTGCTTTTTTAAAGTACCATTAATTGCCTACGAAAATAATTTAGTTTTAGGTAGAACAAATAAATATTTACTTCCAATTTTAAGTAAACTTATTATTTCAAAAAAAATCCTAGATAACTTTTCAAGCAAATACAAAAAAAAAATTGAAATTGTAGGACCAATTTTGAATCAAAATATTTTAGATTATAAATTTAAAAAAAAAGAATTTAGTAAAAATTTTTCAATTTTAGTGTTGGGTGGAAGTCAAGGAGCTGAAGTTTTTGGAAAAGTAATACCAAAAACAATTAACATGTTGAAAGAAAAAGGTCATGAAATTAGCATAAGTCAACAATGCTTAAAAAATCAAAAAATAGAAATAACAAATTTTTATAAAAAAAATAATATTAAAAATGACGTATTCGAGTTTAACAACAACATTTTAAACTTAATTTTGACAACAGATCTTGCAATTACAAGATGTGGAGCATCAACAACCGCTGAGCTAGCACATACATGCACACCTTTTATTGCAATTCCTTATCCTTATTCATTAGATAATCACCAGCTTTTAAATGCAAAATATTATGAAAAAAAAAAATACTGCTGGCTACTAGAGGAAAACACTTTTAATTCAACAAATTTATTTAATTTGATAGATAAAATTATTATTAACAAAAAAGAACTAGAAAACATTCGTGAAAATATGAAAAATAATTATAGTAATCGAGTGTATGATAATATTGAAAATATAGTTAAGGATTTAATTTAAAATGAAAATTGATGTAGCCAGCAAAGAGGTAATTCATTTTATCGGAATTGGTGGGATTGGAATGAGTGGTTTAGCTCAAATTATGAATAATATGGGTTTCAAAGTTAAAGGTTCTGATGCAAACAATAATAAAAATATACATAGATTAGTAAAATCAAAAATTAAAGTTAATATTGGACATAATAAAAAAAATATAAAAAATGCAACAATGATAGTTGTTTCTTCAGCTATTAAAAATACTAATAAAGAGTTAATTGCTGCAAAAATTAAGAAACTTCCAATTATCACAAGAGGAGAAATGTTAGCAAATGTAGTGGCATTAAAAAAAAATATAATTATTACTGGCTCACATGGAAAAACTACCACCACTTCATTAATAGCAAACATTTTAGTAGAAGCAGGACTAGACCCAACAGTTATAAATGGTGGAATAATAAATTCGTTAAAAAATACTGCTCAGTTAGGCAAAGGTGAATGGGCGGTTATCGAAGCAGATGAGTCTGATGGAAGCTTTTTAAAACTTCCAATAACATATTCGATAGTTACTAACTTAGATAAAGAACATCTAGACTATTATAAAAATTTTAATAATTTAAAAAATAGTTTTAATATTTTTATAAAAAAAACACCATCTATCGGAAAAACTTTAGTTTGTTTTGATAATTATAATTTAAGGTCATTAGTAAAAGATTTAAATAAAAGTAATATTCTTAGCTATGGATTTAACAATAAATCTAATTATCAAATTATAAATGTAATAAAAAAAAAAACTTATTCAACTTTTGACTTAAAAATAAAAGTAGCTGGATTAAAAAAAAATACTATAAAAAACATCAAATTAAATTTACTAGGTAATCATAATATAACTAACGCAGCTGGATCTATTGCCATAGCTCTTAATATTGGAATTAAAATTAACAAAATAAAAAATGCCTTAAGAAAATTTTCAGGAATTCAGAGAAGATTCACAAAGGTTTTTAGTAATGGCAAAATAGAAATTTATGATGATTACGCTCATCACCCAACTGAAATTAATGCAGTTATAAATAGTGCACGCCAAGTATATAAAAAAAGAAAAATAATTTCTATATTCCAACCACACAGATATTCAAGAGTAGAATATCTAGAATCAGAATTTGCTAGTTCATTTAAATCAAGTGATATAGTTATTCTTTGTCCAATTTTTGCAGCAGGAGAAAAAATAAATTATAAATTTAATCAATATAATTTCTCAAAATTAATTTCAAAAAAATCTAATGTTCAAGTAGTAAATATTAAAGATAAAAACGATTTAAAAAATTATATTAAAAAAAATGTAAATGAAAATGAAATGGTAATATCAATGGGCGCAGGAAGTATTTCAAACTGGATTAGAGAAATTAGCGAAAATTTAAAATGAAAAATATTGAACATATAAAAGAATTAAAAACAAAATTAATTGGAAAAATTTCTTTTAACGAAAACCTTTCAAAATTTTCATGGTTTAATTTAGGTGGGCCAGCTAAAGTTATTTTTAGACCTAACAATTTAAATGAATTATCTTTTTTTTTAAAGCAGGTTAATGATAAAGAAAAAATCCAAGTTATTGGAGTAGGCTCAAATACTTTGATCAGAGATGGTGGTTACGATGGTATAATAATAAAATTAGGAAAATCATTTTCACACTTATCACTGTTAAACCAAAATAGTATTATTGCTGGAGCTTCAGCTCTAGATAAACAGGTTTCTAACTTTGCGCTTGAAAACCTATTGTCTGGATTTGAGTTTTTGTCTTGTATACCGGGATCAATAGGTGGAGCTATTAGAATGAATTCAGGATGCTATGAGGAAGATATATCAAAGATTCTGGTCTCTGTTCAAGCTATGGATTTAAATGGAAATTTAAAAATAATTTATTCCTCTGACATAAAATTTTCATACAGAGGCTGCGATCTTGATAAAAGTTTGATCTTTATAAGTGCAACTTTCAAAGGAAAAAAAAATAACAAATCAGAAATTAAAAAAAAAATGATAAATTTAATAAATAAAAAAAGTTTAACACAACCATCTAAAATTAAAACATGTGGCAGCACTTTTAAAAATCCAAAAAATAACAAAGCTTGGAAACTTATAAAAGACTCCGGATGCCAAGGTATGAATATTGGGGATGCACATATTTCAATTAAACATTGTAATTTTTTTGTCAACAAAGGAAAAGCTAAATCAAAAGATTTAGAGGATTTAATAATAGAAGTGCAAAAAAAAGTTTTAAAAAAAACAGGAGTCAATTTAGAGCCAGAGGTCCAAATTATAGGTAAAAAAATATGAGACAAAAAATTGTTGTTTTGATGGGTGGTTTATCTGGAGAAAGAAAAATAAGTTTTTTAACAGGTAAAGCGTGTTCTGCTGCATTAAAAAAAAAAGGCTTTAAAGTATTTGAAATTGATCCAAAAGGTAATTTTATTAAAAATTTAAAAAAAATTAAACCCAAAGCAATTTTTAATGCTTTACACGGTAAATATGGCGAAGATGGTTTTATGCAGTTTATTTTAGAAATTTTAAAAATACCTTATACCCATTCAGGTATTCTTGCTTCAAATTTAGCAATGGATAAGGAGAGATCTAAACTTGTTTTTAAAAAAAATAAATTAAATGTCCCTAAACACTTTCTACTGCATAAAAATAAAAATGAAAATTTAAAAAAAAAAATGTTAAATAAAAATATGGATTTTCCTATAGTAATAAAGCCAAATAGCGAAGGTTCAAGTTTAGGAGTTTTTATTTGCAAAAACAAAGAAGAATTTATTAGAAATTATAAAAAAATAAAAAGGAATTATGAGAAGATTTTAGTTGAAAAGTATATTCCAGGAAGAGAAATTCAAGTAGCAGTTATGGGTAAAAAAGCAATAGGCGCAATAGAACTTGTTCCTAAAAGAAAATTTTATGATTATAACGCTAAATATTCTGCAAAAGCTAAAACAAAACATATAATGCCCGCACCTCTTTCAAAAAAAAAATATAATGAGATTCTATCTCTTGGTTTAAAAGCTCACAAAATATTAAATTGTAAAGGCATAACAAGATCTGACTTTAGATTTTATAAAAATAAATTTTATTTACTTGAGACAAATACTCAGCCAGGAATGACAAAACTATCACTTGTTCCTGAAATAGCAAAATATTCAAATATCAGTTTTGAAAGTCTTGTTGTATGGATGATTAAAAATGCAAGTATTAATAGATGAAAAATGTTTCTAAAATAATATTACTTTTAGTCATATTAGTTTTGTTAACTACTTATAGTTTTAAAACAACAACTTCTTCGAATAATTCAAAAAATGCATTTTTTAAAATAGAGAAAATCAACGTAATAAACACATATATTATAAATGAAAGTGAAATAATAAATAAATTAAAACATTTATATGGAAAAAATATTATAACATTAAATAGTTTTGATGTAGAAAAACCATTAAAGTCAATAGATTTTATTAATAAAATTGTAGTAAAAAAAAGGTATCCGGAAACTATAATAATTGAGATTTATGAAACTGTCCCTGTAGCAATTATATACAAGAATGAAATTAAATACTTTTTAGACACTAAATCAAATTTGGTAATTTTTAAAAAAGAATTGAATTTTAGTAATTTACCACAAGTATTTGGAGCTTACGCAGAAGAACATTTTATTAATTTTTATAATCAGATAAAAGATAATGGTTTTCCCATTAACAAAATCAAAAATTTTTATTATTTCAGATCAGGTAGGTGGGATTTGCAGCTTATAAATGATAAAATGATAAAGTTTCCCGACAACTTAAATGTAAGTTTAATTAAGCAGGCTGTAAAGTTATTAAACAGAGAAGATTTTAGTGATTATAATTTAATTGATCTAAGAATTGATGATAAGATAATAGTTGAATAATGGATTTTAATAAACCTATAGGTATAATTGAATTAGGTAACTTAAATTTAAAATGTCTTATTTTAAAAATTAATCCTGACGAATCATCAGAAATTTTATCTTCGTCTCTTACAAAATCAGAGGGTATACATAACGGAGTAGTAGTTAACCTGCAAAAAGCAACCAGTGCTGTTAGAACTTGTATTAGTACAGCAGAAAAAAAAGCAAAAATTTTACTTAAAAGAATAAATGTAATTATAGAACAACCTGAATTTCTTTGTACAAAATTCTCAAAAAGTAGAAAAATTAATGGGGCAAAAATTCAGAAAGAGGATATTGAATTTTTACTTAAAGAAGCAAAAAAACAAGTAACTCTAAATGATAAAACACAATCAATAATTCACATTTTTAATCATAATTACATAGTTGATAAAAAAAAATTTATTCAGGAACCAATAAATATTTATGCTAACTCACTAAATCATGAAATGACATTTGTTACTATTCCTAAAAATAATTTAAAAAATATTAATCAAGCATTTAATGATTGTGATATTGATTTAGAGAGAATAATTTCATGTACATTTGCTTTAGGAGTTAAATTATTGAGCGAAGCTCAACTTCAGGCAGGAGCAATTTTAATAGATTTAGGTTTTGAAAAAATAAGTGTTGGGTTATTTAAAAATTTAGCTCTTGTTCATTCTTTTACTCTACCAATTGGAATTAATCATATAGTTAAAGATATATCTAAAGTTTGCTCATTAAACTTGAATGAGGCTGAGATTATAAAAAATAATATAGATTTTTTTTCAATTGAAAATTCAAACATATTTGATGAAAACGATTATTTAAAAGATATTTTTTTTACAAACTCATCTTTTAGAAAAGTAAGCAAAAAATTAATGACAAATGTAGTAAAGTCTAGATTAGAAGAAATATTAGAAAAGATTGAAGAACAAGTAAATATTAGTGGAGTAAATTCAATATGTAATAATAATATACTTCTTTCTGGAGGAGGATCCATGTTGTTAAATATAGAAAAATATTTTTCTAATTTTTTTAAAATTGAAGTGAAAAAATTAGATATAAGTGAAAAAAATAAAAATCAAATACACTTTGATAAGAACTTTTTCTCTTGCTTTGGTGCATTTGAAATATTAAAAAATGGCTGGGAAACAGAGGCTATACCTGAGGTTAATAGTAAAAACGGTGAAAAACTAGGTTTTTTTGCTAGGATTTTTGGAAATGTTTAATAAATTAAGTTTGTATTTTTTAGTAACATAAGTTGTCTTTTATCAATTTTAACTCTTTTATATAAAATTATATATCTATGAACTTGCAAAAAACCATTAAAGATAACATTGAACTCGAAGGTGTTGGTTTACATAATGGAATAAATGTTAAGCTTTTAATAAAACCTGCAAAAGCTAATTATGGTATTAAATTTAAAAGAACAGATTTAGAAGATTTTAAAAATATAGTTGATGCAAATTATAAGAATGTAACCTCACCAATACTCTGCACAAAGATAAAAAATTCTCAAGGAATATCTATTTCAACTATAGAGCACTTGATGGCAGCTTTTTACGGCGAGGGTATAGATAATGTATTAGTTGAAGTAAATGCTCCAGAACTGCCAATAATGGATGGATCAGCTTTTGATTTTGTTGAAGCTATAAGATTAGTAGGAACACAAGAACAAGAAGTTCCTAGAAAATTTATTAAAGTTTTAAAAAAAGTTGAAATAAGTGAGGGAAATAAAAAAATATCTATCGAACCTCTTTCCAAAGATTTAATTATTGATTTTGAAATTATATACAATAATCCACTTATTAGAACTCGAAGAAAAGAATTTAGATTTAGTAGTTCAGACTTAACTTCAATATATAATTCAAGAACATTTTGTTTATATGAAGATATTGATCAAATAAGAAGTCAAGGTCTAGCTAAAGGAGGTTCATTAGACAATGCCATCGTAGTTAAGGAAGACAAGATATTAAATGATGATGGTTTAAGACATAGACACGAATTTGTAGAACATAAAATATTAGATTGCCTTGGCGATCTGATGCTTTCTGAGCATAGGATATTTGGTCATATTAAAACTTCACAAGGTGGCCATCAACTTACAAATGCTTTATTAAGAGAATTTCTTTCAAATAAGTCAAACTGGGAATTTGTAAGTTTTGATGAAAAGAAAAAAGATCATAAAGACAATACATACGTAAGACCTATAGCAGTTAATGCTTAAAAATAAATAATCAAGAAAATTGTAATAGTTGAATATTTTGATAAAATAATTTTTATCTAAATGATTAAAAAAATTATAATTTTATTAATAACTGCTCCTTTATTATTTTCATGCTCAAATAAAATAGCAGAAGTATTTTATCCAGAAGATGAACCAGAAATAATTCAAGTATCTAACAATGATATGGCAATAGCTGCTTACTCTGAAGCAGTCGAGGCATTAAAAAAAGGAGATGCTTTTTATGCGGGAAAGAAATTTAGAGAAGTTGAAGGTTTATTGCCACAATCCAAGTGGGCAGCAAAATCGAGTTTGTTAGCAGCATTTTCTGATTATAGCAGAAATTCATACTCAAATAGTATCTTTGCATTGGAAAGACATTTAAAAAAATATCCAGCAGATAAAAATATACCTTATGCTCATTACTTAATCGCAATGTGTTTTTACGAACAAATTTTAGATGAGAAAAAAGATTTAAAACCACTTTTATTAGCTAAAGAAAAATTTGAGTTTATAATAAAAAAGTATCCAAATACAGATTACGCTGTTGATGCTAATTATAAATTAGATTTAATAATAGACCAATTAGCGGCTAAAGAAATGTATGTAGCAAGATATTATATGAAAACAAAAAAATGGATACCAGCAATCAATAGATTGAAATTAGTTGTTAACAAATATGACAAAACAGTATTTGTAGAAGAAGCTCTACATAGATTAGTTGAAGTTTATTATAAATTAGGTTTAGACAATGAAGCAAAAAAAGCAGCTACTATCTTAGGATATAATTACCCATCTAGTGTTTGGTATACAGAAAGTTATAAAATATTTAATACTAATTATGAGCCAACAAAAATTAAAAAAAATAATAAAAAAGAATCAGGCTTATTAAAAAGACTAATGAAGAGGTTGCTAGATTAAGCAATCTATGAATAAAAAAGAAATTGATAAAATATATGTTGAAAAAGTTAATCAACTAAAAAAATATAATAAAGCATACTTTGAGCATGATAAACCAATTATTTCAGATGCTATATATGATAAATTAAAGAAAAAAATTTTAGATCTTGAAAAAAAATATCCTTTTTTAAGAAACGAAAATTCTCCAAGTAAAAAAATAGGTTACAAACCAGCAGACAAATTTAAGAAAATAAAACATTTAAAACCAATGCTTTCACTTTCAAATGCTTTTGAAAAGGAAGATATGAAAGATTTTTTGAGCAAAATTAGAAATTTTTTAAATACAAAAGATTTAAATATTGAACTTTCTTCAGAACCCAAAATAGATGGTATTTCAGCAACATTAATTTATGAAAATGGAATATTGGTTAAAGGTTTATCAAGGGGAGACGGAGTTATTGGAGAAGATATACTTGAAAATTTAAAAACAATAAAAGAGATACCTAAAAAAATTAATGGAAAAAATATACCCAAGGTTCTTGAGATAAGAGGGGAGGTTTATATTGGAAAAAAAGATTTTGAGAATATTAAGGATAACTTTGCCAACCCAAGAAATGCTGCTGGTGGATCTTTAAGGCAGAAAGATTCAAAACAAACAGCTAAGATTCCATTAAAATATTTTGCTTATGGTTTTGGAGTTGTTGATCCAATGATATTTAAAACTCAATCAAACTTTATTAACAAAATTTCTGAATGGGGATTTTCTATAAATCCAAATAATTTAGTTGTTAAAGGGTTGGATGAAATTGAAAAACAACATATAGTTTTAGATAATATTAGATCATCTTTAGACTATGATATTGATGGCTTAGTTTATAAAGTCAATAACTTAGAGCTTCAAACAAGATTAGGAAGTACATCCAGTTCACCTAGATGGGCCATTGCATACAAATTTTCATCTGAAAAAGCCACAACTAAAATTAAAGACATTATTATTCAAGTGGGAAGAACTGGAGCTATAACACCAGTAGCAAAAGTTGAACCAGTAACTGTAGGAGGAGTTGTTGTTTCTAATGCTACTTTGCATAATGAGGATGAAATAATAAGAAAAGATATTCGAATTGGTGATAGTATTAAAATTCAAAGAGCTGGTGATGTTATTCCACAAGTAGTTTCAGTAGATAAATCTAAAAGAGATAAAACTAGCAATAAATTTATTTTCCCGGAAAAATGCCTTTGTGGAGCAAAAACATATAAAGAAATTAATATTTCTACAAATAAAGAAGATGCAGTGAGGAGGTGTATTAAAGGATATGAATGTAGCTTTACCGCAAAAGAAAAACTAAAACATATTGTTTCGAAAGAAGCGTTTAATATAGATGGATTGGGAAAAAAGGTTATTGATCAGTTTTGGGAGTTAAAACTAATTAAATTACCATCAGACATATTTAAACTTAATTATAGTAAAATTAAAGATCTAGACGGCTGGGGAAGCCTTTCTATTGAAAATCTTAAAAAGGCAATTAATAATTCTAAAGTTATATCTTTAAACAAGTTCATTTACTCAATTGGCATCAGACATATTGGACAAGAAAATGCAAAAATTTTATCTAGTTTTTTTATGACATTAAGCAATTTTACGAATTTATTTAATAAAGAAAAAAGAAAAAAAATTTTGAATAATTTAAAAGATTTAGATGGAATTGGTACTACACAAATTAAATCTATAGAAAATTTTTTTTTGGATTTAAAAAATATAGAAGTTGTCAAATTATTAATATCTGAACTTGAAATAAAAAATTACCAAAATTTAAATAGAAAAGGAAAATTCAGCAATAAGAATATAATGTTTACTGGAGGTTTTAAAAAAATAAGTAGATCTGAAGCAAAATTGTTAACCGAAGAAAATGGAGGAAAAGTTTTAGGAACAATATCGAAAAAACTGAATATTTTAGTAGTAGGAGATTCTAAACCTACGAAAAAGAAAATTGATAAAGCAAAAGAGCTAAAAATCGATATAATTAATGAGCAACAATGGTACAAAATTTTAAATATTTGAGCATAAGATCTTCAAACTTTTTAACTCACTTTTATTCATATATTTTTTAAGACTATAATAAACCTTAGTGTGATATTTATTTAACCAATCGATTTCTTTTGTATTTAAAAGTTCTTTTTGTATTAAAGTTTTATCTATAGGAGCTAAAGTAAGATCTTTAAATTTGTAATCATTTTTTATTTTTTTTACTGTAACCAAATTTTCAATTCTAATTCCAAATTTTCCTTTTTCATAATAACCTGGTTCATTTGAAACTATCATTCCTTCTTTAAACTTAACTTTATTTCCTTTTGATATTCCTTGAGGGCCTTCATGAACATTTAAAAAATAACCTACCCCATGGCCAGTTCCGTGGGGATAATCAAGATTTATTTGCCTAAGAGGTTTTCTGGCAACAATATCTATTTTAGATCCTGATGTATTTTTTTTTATTTTAAAACTTGAAACAGCAATATGACCTTTCAAAACTCTAGTAAAAATATTTTTTACTCTTGCTTGATGGTTATTAAGAGAAATAGTTCTAGTTACATCTGTTGTACCAAAATTATATTGTCCACCCGAGTCTACTAAATATAAATCTCCATTTTTTAAAGTTCTATTACTTTTATTATCTGCCTTGTAATGAATAATTGCGCCATTCGGTCCTGAACCAGATATAGTTGGAAAACTTAATGATCTAAAGTTTTTATTTTTTTTTCTAAAACTTAATAATTTTTTTTGTGCACTTATTTCTGTAATTTTTTTAAACTTAAAACTACTATTTAGCCATAATAAAAATTTAGTTAAAGCTACACCATCATATATATGAGATTTAATTGTATTTTTAATTTCTACTTTATTTTTGATAGATTTAAGTAAATAAATAGGATCTTCTTTCTCTATTATAGAATTATTTTTTTTTATAATATTTTTAAAATAAACAGAACAAGAGTAATTATCTAATTGAACTATGCTATTTTTTATTTCTAAAATATATTTTTCAATATTTTTTATTCCTAAAATTTTTATTTTATAACCTAATTTTTTTCTAAATTTACTATCTATTTTATTTAAATCACAAAAAAGATATACATTATTTTTATTATCAATTATTAAATAGCTATTTGGTATGGGCGTAAATTTTGAGTCACCGCCTCTGAGATTTAATAACCATGCAATATTTTCTGGAGCAGAGATAAATTGATAATTAATTTTATTTTGAATTAATTTTTTTGATAATTTATTAATTTTGCTTTTAGAACTTTCTCCTGAATCTTTATTTTTTAATATATAAAACTTATTATTTTTTTGTTTATTTTTTCTTTTCCAAATTTTATTAATTAAATTTTCTTTTATTGGTTTTAATTTACATGAAGTTTTATTAAAAAAATGATTTAACATCATTTCTGTATGCAATTTAGGGTCATAACCTATTGAAAATTTTTTACTTTTTAGCACATCCGCGGGAGTTTTATTTGGTAATGTTATAATTTTAAAACCTTTACCACTTTGATTTTTGGCTTGTAAAGTGTAGCGTCCATCAACAAATAAGTAGTTTTTTTTTTTCAAAATTAAAGCAAAACCATAAGACCCAGAAAAATTAGATATAAACTTCAAATTATCTTTAAAATCTGGAAGGTATTCACCAAAAAACTCATCATTTTTTGGGACGATATATCCATCAATTTTATAATTATTAATAATTTTTTTTAATTTTTTTATTCTTTTCATTTAATTTTTTTTGGAGTCTTGCATAACCTGGACTTCTCATACCTTCTTCATAATCAATATCTTGGTTAAATGTAAAATCTTCATTAACTTGATCATTAATTTCTTCTTTTTTTATATTTTCTTCTGGGATTTCATCTATAAATCTTGAGGCTAAAGACTCTACCCAATCACCTCTATACATTCTACTCATTACAAATGATACAAAAGATTCTTTTTTTGCTCTAGTTAAGCCAACGTAAGCCAACCGCCTTTCTTCTTCTAATGCAAGATCTCCTTTTTCTTCTAATGATTTTTGATGAGGAAATAAACCTTCTTCCCAACCAGGTAAAAAAACAGCATCGAATTCTAGTCCTTTAGCAGCATGCATTGTCATCAAATTAACTTTTTGTCCATCCCAATCTTGATCAATTGAAGTAGCTAAAGCTACATGCTCTAAAAATCCTTGTAGATTATCGAAATCATGCATACCTCTAAGTAGTTCTTTTAAATTTTCCAGCCTACCTTCATTTTCCAAATCCTTTTTATCTTTTAACATTTTGGAATAACCAGACTCATCTAATATAATTTCCATTAATTCATAATGTGTTTTTTCTTTTAAATCTAATCTCCATTTTTTAAATAAACTTAATATTTGCATCAAACCTATTTTTGCCTTTGGTTTAATTTTATTTTGCTGCAACATTTCAATTGATGAATCTTCTAAAGATTTTTTATTTTTTCTTCCAAAATCATGTATTTGTTTGATTGTAGTATCACCAATAGCTCTTTTAGGTACATTGATTATTCTTTCAAAAGCTAGATCATCATTTTTTTGATTTACGATTCTTAAAAATGCAACACTATCTTTAATTTCTGCTCTTTGATAAAATTTAGTACCACCTATTACTCTATAACCCATACCAATTTTTAGAAAACGTTCTTCAAATTCCCGAGTTTGAAAAATTGCTCTTACTAAAATGCAAACATTGTTTAATGAGTATTTCTTTGTTAAATTTTGCTCAATAATATCACTTATTCCTCTAGCTTCATCTCTACCATTTTTATAACAACTTAATTTTAATAATTCTCCTTCTTGACTATCTGTCCATAACTTTTTTCCTAATCTGTCAGAATTATGTGAAATTAAACCTGAAGCAGCACTTAAAATATTTTGAGTTGATCTATAATTTTGTTCAAGTTTAATTATTTTAGCATTTTTATATGTTTTATTAAAATCAAGAAAATTTCTTATTTCTGCTCCTCTCCAACTGTAAATAGATTGATCATCATCTCCTACACAACAAATATTATTATTTTTTTTTGCAAGTAAATTTAACCACTTACTTTGTATATAATTTGAGTCTTGGTATTCATCTACAAGTATATATTTAAAATTATTGGTATAAATTTGTAATATATCCAAATTCTTTTCAAACATTGTTACACACAATAAAATCAAATCTCCAAAATCACATGAATTTAAAATTTTAAGTCTTTCTTGATAAATTTTATAAATTTTTAGTATAGGTTTTTCTAAAGGTGATCTTGTTTTTATAATAACTTTGCTGGGTAGCCAACCTTTATTTTTCCATTGATTAATTATTGACAAAATAATTTGTGGAGATATTTTTTTGATATCTATATTTTCGGACTTACTTATATTTTTTATTAATCTTAACTGATCATCTTGATCTATGATTGTAAATCTAGAATTTAAGCCAACAGCATCAGAGTGTCTTCTTAACAATTTAGCGCAAACAGAATGAAAAGTTCCTAGCCAAGGTAATGAACTAACCTTTTCATTTAAAGTAGTTATTATTCTATTTTGCATTTCTCTGGCAGCTTTGTTGGTAAAAGTGACACAAAGAATTTGATTAGGCCAAGCTTTTTTTTGTTTAATTATATGAGTAACTCGAGAAGTTAAAACTTTAGTTTTGCCAGATCCAGCTCCAGCCACCACCAAACAAGGTCCATCTACATCAATTACTGCTTTTTGTTGGTTTTCATTAAGATTATTTAAATAATTTTGTTTGATAATTTCCATTAAGTTTATATTTTACCACATTAAATTTAAAAAAAATTAAAAAATTCAAAATATATGAAATACATTAATTTTAAAAAATATAAGTTTAACACAGTTATAAACTATATAAAGTCTTCGTTGTATAATTTTATTGCATGGCTTAAACATATAATTATAAAAAATTTTCAACATTTAGACTTAAAAAAATTTATTTTTCACACAATAATTAAGAATTTAGATTATAGAAATTATAATTTTAATAAAATCTATAGAAATATTAGAAATAGAAACTACAAATTAGTTTCACTTTATTTTTTACTGTTTTTATTTTTAACTACATTTGTATATTTAATAATTCCAGCATTTTACAATTATGATAAATTGAAAATAGAAAATATAATTTGTAAGGGAATAAATATTAAATGTGCTATTAAAGGTGATGTTTATTATAGTTTTTATCCTACTCCAAGAATAATAGTAAAAGATTTAATTATTAAAGATATAGCTAATGAAAAAGAAAATATAGGAAAAATAGATGATGTAATAATAAAAATATCTAGCAAGAATTTATCAAAAAAAGAAAAATTAAATTTTACTAACATAGAATTTAAAAATGGAATTTTTAACATTAATTTAAATAATTTATCCAAATATAGAAATTTAGTTAATAAAAACTTTAATTCAAAACCAATTAAAATAAATAAAACAAATATAATTTTTTTTGATAATAATAAACAAATTGCTAATTTAAAAAATATTAAATTTTATTATAAAACTAAAAATAAAAAAATAAAATCAACCCTCAAGGGTGAAATTTTAAACGAAGATGTTATTATAAAATATAATAAAGTAGATAAATTAAATAATTTTGTTGTTAAATTTTCGAAAAGTAAATTAATTTCAAAAATAGAAATACAAGATTTGGTAAATAAAAATGATACAGTTAACGGAAAAGTATCATTCAAAAAAAATAAAAATCAGTTTACAGGAACATATAGTTATAATTACAAAAATAAAGAAATAATTTTTGATCAAGCAAATTTAAGAAATAACTTTTTAGACGGAAAAGTCACTGGTTCTTTATATTTCTCACCATTTTTTGATTTTGATTTAGATATTGACTTAAATATTATAAATTTTAATAAATTATTGAATAGTATAATCAGTTTGAAAAAAGAAAATAAAGAAGAATTATTTCGTATTAATAGAAAAATTAATGGAAAAATTAATTTATCTTCTAAAAAAATTCTCTCAAAATATAGCTTAATTAATTCTTTTGAGTCGAGATTAAAATTTATTAATGGAAATATTCTAATTGATCAAATGTTACTTAATTTAGGTAAATTTGGAGCTGCAGATGTTAATGGAGTAATAAGCAATGAAACAAAATCTAGTATTTTTAAGTTCGAAAATAATATTTTTATTGATAACAAAAAATACTTTTTTAATAAATTTGGAGTTTTTAATAAAGAAAAAAATCCTTTTAACCTATTTGTTTCTGGCATTTTTGATTTAAAAAATTTAAATTTTCGATTAAATGAAATATTTATTGAAGAAAAATATGCCGAGCAAGATATGTTGTATATAGAACAACAACTTAATGAAAATCTTCTTTCAAATGGTTATGAATCTTTATTTAATTTTATTAAATTAAAAGAGTTTGTAAAATTGATTAATTCGGAACCTAACTAATTTGGTTTAACCATATTTTTTGGGTTTACAATTTTTTTATATTCTCTTTCACTAATTTTACCTGACTTGATCGCTTCCGCCTTTAATGTAGTTCCATTTTTTAGCGCATTTTTTGCAATTTTTGCAGCGTTATCATATCCAATTATCGGTGCTAAAGCTGTAACTAGCATTAGTGAATTATCTAGATATTCTTTTATTTTAACCTCATTAGCTTTTAGGCCTCGTACACAATATTTTGCAAAACTTTTAGATGCATCCGACATAATATTTATTGATTGTAATATATTATGAATAATTAATGGTTTAAAAACATTTAATTCAAAATGACCATGTGAACCTGCCATCGTTATTCCATTATGGTTTCCAATTACTTTTACACATACCATAGTTACAGCCTCTGACTGTGTAGGGTTTATTTTACCAGGCATTATTGATGAACCAGGTTCATTTTCTGGTAAAATAAGTTCTCCATATCCAGCTCTTGGACCTGAACCTAAAAATCTTATATCGTTTGCAATTTTCATTAAACAAACCGCTGTTGTATTCATTGTTCCAGAAAAGTTAACAATTGAGTCATGAGCTGCTAGCGCTGCGAATTTATTTTCTGCAGGTCTAAAAGGTAATTTAGTAATTTTTCTTATTTCCGAAACTACTTTTTTATCAAATCCTTTTTTAGTATTTAGTCCTGTACCAACTGCTGTACCACCTTGTGCTAAAAAATATATTTCTTGAAGAGCAATTTCTATTCTTTTTATACATTTGCTTAATTGAGAGTGATAACCTGAAAATTCTTGTCCTAATGTAATTGGGGTAGCATCTTGCAAATGAGTTCTTCCAACTTTTATAATTTTATTAAATTTTTTAACTTTTTTTTTTAATTCTAAATTAAGTAATTTAAGAGATGGCAATAAATTCTCAGTGGTTTTAATTGCTATAGCCATATGCATTGCAGAGGGAAAAACATCATTTGTTGATTGAGATTTGTTAACATGATCATTTGGGTGTACTGGTTTTTTACTTCCTAACTTTCCACCTAACATTTCGATAGCTCTATTGGCAATTACTTCATTAACATTCATATTAGTTTGAGTTCCAGATCCCGTTTGCCATACTTTTAATGGGAAGTGATCATTAAGTTTTCCACTAATTACTTCATTAGCTGCTCTTATAATACTCCTGCTTATTTTTTTATCCAATATTTTATTCTTTGCATTTACTATTGCTGCTGCTTTTTTAATTATTGCTATAGATTTGATGACAATAGGTCTTACTAAAAAGTCACCTATATCAAAGTACTTGTTGGATCTTTCTGTAGAGGCTCCCCAATATTTATCAGCAGGGACTTTAATACTTCCTAAACTGTCATGTTCAATTCTAAATTTCATTTTTGTAGATATTTTAATATAATAATTTTATTTACATAAAAAACCATAATATTAGCGAAACTATGGCAAGAATTGATATCAAGACTCTTACACCAAACAAGTATTTATTGATTTCTTTACTTCCTGAAGATTTTTTACCAGCCCCACTTCCTAGCCAGATAACAAAGTAAAATATTAAAAGTAAAACTAATATAACTATAAGAATTTCAATTTTTCCCAACATATAAATAATTTAACACAATTAAAAAATTTAAAAAGGTCTGCTTTTTCGTCTTCTGTTACGTCTTTTAGAATTAAATGGATTTTTGTATTTTTTTTTACCTTTTTTATAAAATTTATCTTGTGAAAAAAATCTTGAATTATCTTTTTTGCTCGGATTATGTTTATATTTTTTATTTTTAAATTTAAATCTATTTTTTTTATTTTTTTTATCAAATCTACTTAATGTGAAATCAAATTTATTATTCTTATTAAAGTTACTTGAGTAATTTTTGTTTTGATTAGTTTTTAAAAATTTTCTATTTTTTCTACTATTAAATTTACTATAAATGTTTTTTTCTTTTTTCATATTTGGGTTAATGAGTCTTTGAATTTCATTCCACATTTGTCTATCATTAGGTGTTATAAAAGTTAGAGCAGCACCTTCAGCACCAGCTCGGGCGGTTCTTCCAATTCTATGGATAAAGTCTTCTGGCACTTGAGGTAAATGAAAATTAATAACATGTTGAATGGAAGGAACATCTAATCCTCTAGCAGCAAGCTCAGTACTTATAAGAATTCGCACCTTACCAGACCTAAAATTAATTAACGTTCTTTGTCTTTTTGATTGTCTTAAATTTCCATGCATACAATCGCAATGATGACCATCTCTACGCAGTCGTTCTACCATTTTATCAGCACCGCGTTTTGTTTTTACAAAAACTAAAATAGATCCTTTTCTGTTGTATAATTCATCTAATAATCTGTTATATTTTTCCGATTCATTTACATGAAGAACTTCTTGTTTGATTTTTTCAATAGGCGTTGTTGTTGAACCAACTCTTATTCTTGTTGGTTCATTTAAATATTTTTCTGCGATGTTAATAATATTTCTAGGTAAAGTTGCTGAAAATAATAAAGTTTGATGTCTTTTAGGAACATATTTTAAAATTTGTTCTATTTGTGGAGCAAATCCCATATCTAACATCCTATCAGTTTCATCTAGAACTAAAAAATAAGTATTACCTAATTTTAAACTTTTTCTTTTTAGATGATCATTGAGTCGTCCTGGAGTCCCAATAATAAGTCTTGGCCTTTTACTGATTTGCTTAAACTGCTTTATCATAGATTCTCCACCTATTAATACAGCTGATTTAATATTCATGTCATTTTCTATTAAACTATTAAGAACATCACCTACTTGAACAGCAAGTTCTCTCGTTGGACAAATAATAAGTCCGCTACTAACTTTATCAATTAATAATTTATTTATACAAGCTATCCCATAACAGAGCGTTTTTCCTGTACCTGTTTGTGCAGTACCCAAAATATCTTTTCCAAGAAGTGCAATAGGTATTGCTTGAGCTTGGATAGGAGTTGGTATTTTGAATTGTAGTCTTAAAATTGATTTTTTTAATTTTTCATTTAGGTTAAGTTGAGCGAAGTTTTCCATTCTTTTTAATTTTAAATTTTTATTAAATAATTGGTTGCGGGGGTAGGATTTGAACCTACAACCTTCAGGTTATGAGCCTGACGCACTTACCTTTCCGCCCACATAATTAACACAACCTTGCAAATAAGCTAGTAAAATTTTTCAAAAAATCCACGTAATGTATTCAGGATGTGTTCGTAGAAAAAAGAAAGAGGCAATGTACCAGAGGCCGAAGATCAAAAAGCTATAAGAAAGAAGCTTTTAAAAGAACTAAGTAATAGCAATTAACAAAAAAATTTCATATCTTTCAAACGATGAAATTACAAGCAAAAAAAAAATCATTATGGGGTAATTTTAAAAATGCTTATTTAAGACAAAGAGATCTTAAAAAGTTTTGGAAAAAATTAAATAAGGATAACTTACCCAAAGATTTGGTTGATACTTTCAATTTATATGTAAATTCACCTAGCTACGAATGGTCATCTAAATTTTGGCGTCATGTTTCGATGTTACATTTAGACTTAATTGCAAGCGGTAAATATAAAGATTATGAGAATATAATGTCGAGGTTATACTTTACTTGGACTGAGATTGATAACGATTTAGTAAAAAATTCGTGCGAAAAAGTACAAAATAATAAAATTAATTTAAATATAAATTTGTTTAAAAAACAATCTAATTTAGATTGGGCACCTTCGATAAATCATAATTTAATTTTATTACTTTTATACGAAAACATTAAAACAAAAAAAGTTTTTAAACATTTAAACAAAATCAAAAAAGATAATGCTTTTGCTGAAAATTCATTAAATATTGATGGTTTAGAAATATCCCAGGATGATCTTAACTCACTAATGGAGTATGAAAAAATAGAAGAGTTATTAAATAAAATAAATGATTCAAAAAAAAATTTTATAGAAATAGGAGCCGGATCTGGAAGAACTGCAAAAATTGTTATGTCAATTAATAATGATGCGAAATATGTAATAGCGGATTTGCCTCCAGCAATAGAAGTTAGCTACAAAAAATTAAAAGCAAGCTTTCCAAATAAAAAAATTTTAAAGTGTTTTTCTATTAAGAAAGATAATTTAAAAGAAGCCTTTGAGCAAAATGATATTTTATTTGTATTCCCTCACCAAATTGAATTTTTTGCAAAGAAAACTTTTGATATTTCAATAGCGATTGATTGTCTGCATGAAATGGATAAAAATATTGTAAAAAAATATATGAATAATTTTGAAACAGTGTCCAAAGCTCTTTACTTTAAAGTTTGGGAAAATGCAGGTTTACCATACTCTTTTTATCAAAATTATTCCGTACACAAGAAGGAAGACTATTATGTTAAAAATTCATGGAAAGAACATTTCAAAGAAAGATGCATATATCCTGCAAAGTTTTTTCATCTAGGATATGAATTTAATTAAATTTTGGTTGCGGGGGTAGGATTTGAACCTACGACCTTCATAATAATATGCAATATTTCTTTATTCCTATAATTGGTTTGATTATATTAATACTTATCTTGATGGTGGTATGAAAATCAAAACAGTTATTTCATTAATTGTTATTATAATTATGCTCTTTCTAGCTCGTAGTATGTATAGCAATCATAACCTTGAAAAAATTTTCAATGCATGTGTTTTGGGCAAAGCTAAAAATTTTAGCGTAGAAGAAGCT
>MDSV01110186.1_pt1 | contig 32587 bp, 32 predicted proteins | sample 810851 | NCBI WGS metagenome assembly MDSV01 (sample SAMN05326640, study PRJNA326480) | marine metagenome | isolation source: seawater | place: Atlantic Ocean: North East | collected 2012 | reverse complement strand
ACCACCACGTTGATAGGCTGGATGTGGAAGCGCAGTAATGCGTGCAGCTGACCAGTACTAATAGCTCAAATGGCTTGATTTATGCACTGAAAAAAATTTAAAATAGATATAATAAATAATATTAATTTATAAATTTTAAGCTTTAAGTTTTTATAATGGTATCACAAAAAATTGATCAAGTTGATTTAATTGAAATAGCTAAAAATATCTGGAAATTAAAAAGAATTATAAGTATTTTAATTATAGCAGTTTTTACTTTAGGCTATCAAGTTTATATATTTCAGCCATATTCAAAAACTATTAATTACGATATAAAAAAACTTTCTAGTTTTAAAAGAACTACTACAAAAGAAAATTTCAATTACGAAATTTTTAAAAAATTTTATAGTCATCTATATGATTTTTATGACTCAGGGTATATTTCTGAGTATATTTCTAATCACGATTTAAACAAAAAATACTCTCAAGAAGATAATAAATTTAAAATTTATGTGAATGAGGGTAATGTTAAAATTAAGAATATTCCTTTTGAAAACTCTGATCAATACCAGATAATAATTGATAATATGTTCGATGAAATTATAGCAGATATTTTAATTTATATGGCAAAGGAAGCAAAAGAGGAAAATGAAGAATATAAAACAGAAATAGCTAGAAATCTTAAAATCGCTGAGATGCTTAATTTAAAAGTAGATATTAGCGTTGCTGGAATAATACAAAGTGAAACTGAGAGTGAAAATGATAATGCAAATATTGATGGAAAAAATAAATATAATGCTACTACCACTCAAATTTACCATAGAGGAGAGAAAGTATTAAAGAAAGAGTTGGAAATGATTAATGAGGATATTAAAAATGAAATAACTAAAATAGACGAACTAAGTCGATTAAAATCTAATGATCTTTATTTTATAGCCATAAAAAATGTTCCAACTATAGATAGATTTAAGTTATTTTTGCTATGTATTTTTTTATCTATAATTTTAATTTCATTTTTTTACATAAGAAAATATAGATAAATATGTTTCCTATAATTAAAAAAATTCAATACTTTTTTTAAGACTTAAATATAATTTAAATAATCAATTATGGCTATAATTTCGAATTTCATTAAAAATATAACTACAAAATCTTTTTATTGAATGAGTTAAATAAATTTAAAATAGGTTTATGAAAAAAATGGTTCAAAAAAAAATTTCTTTTTTAAATTTTTTAAGTTTACTTTGTTCTTTAATGGTGCCACTGTTGGTAACAGGCCCTTTTTTGCCAGATCTTTTATTAAGTTTGATGGTAATAGGTTTTATTTATTATTCTTTAAAACATCAGTCATCAAAGGATATACGTAAAATTTATAAAAATAATTTTTTTTATGTATTTATAATTTTTTGTGTAATATGCATTATCTCTTCTCTACTGTCAGATGATATAAAGTTAAGTTTTGAAAGTTCTTTATTTTACTTCAGAGTAGGTTTTTTTGCTTTATTAGTAGGTTATTTAATAAATAAAAAAACTAAGATTTTTGAATATTTTTATTATTCCTTTTTAATAACATTTTCAGTTCTGATACTTGATGGTAACATTCAGTATTTTACTGGAAAAAATTTAGTAGGATTTGAAATTTCAGCAAACAGAGTTTCTTCGTTTTTTTATGATGAATTAATATTAGGCTCATATTTGACAAGGTTATATCCTTTATTTTTTGCAATTTTCATTTTAAAGCCTCAAAAAAAGTTAATTGAATTAATCTTTGTTTCAGTCTTATTTGTCTTAATTGATGTTTTAATTTTTTTCACTGGAGAAAGGTCAGCTTTCTTTTTATTTAATTTGTGCACTATATTTATAATTTTATTTATTAAAGAATATAAATATTTAAGATTAATAATTTTTCTAATTTCATTATCAATAATTACATCAATTACTCTTTATGATGAAAAATTTTATAGTCGGTATGTTAAATCTCCAATTGAAGGTATTGGATTAACGGATAAAAATCATGAAAAAAAATTTTTTACCGACTCACATGATTTTCTTTACAAAACTTCTTGGAATATGTTTTTGGACAAGCCTATTTTAGGACATGGCCCAAAACTTTTTCGGATAAAATGTAATAATAAGGAATATAGATACAATGATAAAAATAAATGTCATTCTCATCCCCATAATTTTTATGTGCAGCTTCTTGCCGAAACTGGAATAACAGGATTTTTATTTTTATTTAGTGTTTTAATTTATTTTTGTTTTAGAATTATAAAACATTTAGTCAATAAAATTTCAAACAAAAAACAATTATTGTCAGATTATCAAATATGTCTTTTAGGAGGATTATTAATTACTATTTGGCCATTCATTCCAAATGGAAATTTTTTTAATAACCATCTAATGATATTATATTCTTTACAAATAGGTTTTTTTAAAGAAAAAATTAAAATCAAAAAATTTAAAAGAATTGACGATTTAATAAAAAAATTGATTATTCATATAAACTTGAAAAAAAATTCTAAAATTTTGAAAAATTAACATATTCTTATTTAATAAATTGAACAGTATGATAGAGATATTTTTATTTGATTTTAAATTAATTTTATAAAATAGTTTTATGAAAAAAAAAGCCTTAATTACAGGAATTACAGGTCAAGATGGATCTTATTTAGCAGAATTTTTACTTAAAAAAGATTATATTGTTCATGGATTAAAAAGACGTACTTCATTATTCAATACGGACAGAATAGACCATCTGTATGAAGAACCAGATGAATTAAAAGATCAGAAGTTAATATTGCATCATAGCGATATGACAGATACATCATCAATGATACGTATAATTCAAAGCACACAGCCAGATGAAATATATAATTTGGCAGCCCAAAGTCATGTAGCGGTATCATTTGAAGAACCAGAATATACAGCAAATTCCGACGCACTTGGTGCATTAAGAATTCTCGAAGCAATTAGAATACTTGGTCTTGAGAAAAAAACAAAATATTATCAAGCTTCCACTTCCGAATTATTCGGTAAAGTACAAGAAACTCCACAGAGAGAGACCACACCATTTTATCCAAGGAGCCCGTATGCAGTATCAAAACTTTATGCGTATTGGATTACAATTAATTATAGAGAGGCTTATAATATTTTTGCATGTAATGGAATTTTATTTAATCACGAGTCCCCTGTTAGAGGTGAGACGTTTGTTTCTAGAAAAATTACAAGAGCACTAACTAAAATTAAATTAGGCAATCAAAAAACTCTATATCTAGGAAATTTAGATGCAAAACGAGATTGGGGTCATGCAAAAGATTATGTTGAGGCACAATGGCTTATGCTACAGCAAAAAAAACCTGAAGATTTTATAATTGCTACTGGAAAGCAATATTCTGTTCGAGAATTTGTAGAAGCGGCAGCTAGTTTACTTAATATTAGCATATCTTGGAAAGGTAAAGGCTTGAATGAAGTAGGCTTGTTTAAAAATAAAGAAATAATTAAAATTTCTAAAAGATATTTCCGACCTACAGAAGTTGACTCATTAATTGGCGATTCTAGTAAAGCAAAAAACAAACTTGGATGGAAGCCAAAAATTACTTTTAAAAAATTAGTGAAAGAAATGATAGATGAAGATTTAAAAATTGCTAAAAAAGAATATTTTCTAAAAAAATAGAACATAAAAATAATTATATTTATGAATAACCCTAAAATTTTTATAGCAGGTCACAATGGTATGGTTGGTTCAGCTATATTAAAAGAATTAAAAGAAAAGGGTTATAAAAACTTAGTGTTTAGAAATCATGATGAACTAGATTTAATTAATCAATCAGAGGTGTTAAAATTTTTTCGACAAGAAAAATTTGATCAAGTTTTTATTGCAGCCGCAAAAGTAGGAGGGATTTTTTCAAATAATCAAAAACCAGCTGAGTTTATTTATGAAAACTTAATGATACAAACAAATATTATTCACTCATCTTTTTTAAGTGGTGTTAAGAAATTATTATTTTTAGGATCAAGTTGTATTTATCCCAAGTCTTCAATTCAACCTATTAATGAAAAGCAACTTTTAGATGGACATCTAGAGCCAACTAATGAACCATATGCTATTGCAAAAATTGCTGGGTTAAAAATGTGCTCTAGCTATAACCGTCAATATGAAAATACTCACAATATTGATTATAGATGTGTAATGCCAACAAATTTATATGGACCTGGTGATAATTATGATCCAGACAATAGTCACGTAATTCCATCTTTAATTTTAAAATTTCACGAAGCAAAAATAAAAAAAAAATCAAAAGTAATTATTTGGGGCACAGGAAAACCACAGCGTGAATTTCTTTTTGTTGATGATCTTGCAAGAGCTTGTGTGTATATAATGTCACTTGATAAGAAGAGATATACTCAAAATATATGTTCAATACATGGACATATTAATGTTGGATCTGGTGAAGAACTAACAATAGAAGATTTAGCATTGAAAATTAAAAAAGTCACAAATTATGAAGGTCAGTTAGAATATGATAATAATAAACCTGATGGAATGGTTAGAAAATTTTTAAATAGTCAAAAAATAATTAGCCTTGGTTGGAAACCAGAAATTTCACTTGAGTCCGGTTTAATAAAAACATACAGCGATTTTTTACAAAAAAATTAAAATTATGAAAATATTGATTACAGGCACCGCAGGATTTATTGGCTCTGCGCTTGCAAAAAAGCTTCTAGAAAGAGGAGAAATTGTAATTGGGCTAGATAATCACAATGATTATTATGATATAAATTTAAAAGAGGCAAGAGTTGCAAGATTAACAAAACATGAAAATTATTTTCATAATAAAATTGATATAAGTGATAATAAAAAATTAGCTAGTATTTTTAAAAAATACAAACCTAAGAAAGTAGTAAATCTTGCTGCTCAAGCAGGCGTAAGATATTCAATTGAAAATCCAATAGCCTATATTAATAGCAATATAGTTGGATTTGCAAATCTACTTGAAAATTGTCGTCACACAAATGTAAGGCATTTAGTATATGCAAGTACCTCAAGTGTATATGGAGCAAATACCAATATACCTTTTTCGGAAAAAGAATGTACTAATCATCCGTTATCTGTGTATGCGGCCTCTAAAAAATCTAATGAATTAATGGCTCATACTTATAGTCATCTTTATGGAATTTCTACGATAGGACTAAGATTTTTTACAGTTTATGGACCTTGGGGAAGACCTGATATGGCTTTGTTTAAATTTACTAAGGCAATTTTAGAAAATAAACATATTGATATTTATAACAAAGGCAATCATCTTAGAGATTTTACTTATATAGACGATATAGTTGAAGGTATAATTAGAGCAATTGAAAATGAAGCTAAGCAAAGACTTGATTGGAACAGCAAAAAACCCGATCCCTCAACTAGTAGTGCTCCCTGGCAAATTTATAATATTGGAAATAATGATCCAGTTAACTTAATGGAGTATATAGGTGTTATTGAAAAAGTTTTAGGAAAAGTTGCTAAAAAAAATTTTTTGCCTCTACAAGCTGGTGACGTGCCTGAAACCTACTCTAATTCTGATAGTTTAGAGAAATTATTAAACTTTAAACCAAAAACTAAGATAACCGAGGGCATTAAGAATTTCATAAAATGGTACAAAGATTATTACAATATAAAATATGAATAAGAAAAATATTAAATTGTGTATTATCGGACTGGGTTATGTTGGTTTACCTTTAGCTGTAGAATTTTCAAAAAAAAGAAATGTAATTGGTTTTGATATTTCTAATAAAAGAATTAGAGAACTTAAATCTTTCAAGGATAATACATTAGAAGTTTCTGTGAAAGAGTTGAAACGTGCTAGGAAATTAACTTTTACTGATCAAATTGATGATATTGAAAGTTCAAATTTTTACATTGTTACAGTTCCCACACCCATAAACTCCCGACAAAAACCAGATCTTAAACCTTTAAAAGAAGCTAGCACAATTATAGGTAAATTATTAAAAAAAGACGATATAGTTGTATATGAGTCAACTGTTTACCCAGGGTGTACAGAAGAAATTTGTGTTCCAATTTTAGAAGAATATTCTCAATTAAAATTTAATAAAGATTTTTTTTGTGGTTATAGTCCGGAAAGAATAAACCCTGGGGATAAAAAACATAAACTCAAAAATATTAAAAAAATAACTTCCGGATCAAACGCATTAGTTGCAAATTTTATTAATAGTCTATACTCAGAGATTATTTTAGCAGGAACACATTTAGCAAAAAGTATCAAGATTGCAGAGGCTGCAAAAGTAATTGAAAATACCCAAAGAGATTTGAATATTGCTTTTATTAATGAGTTATCAAAGATATTTAGTATTATGGAAATTGATACCGATTTAGTGTTAAAAGCTGCAAAAACAAAATGGAATTTTATTCCTTTTGTACCTGGTTTAGTTGGAGGTCACTGTATTGGAGTTGACCCTTACTACTTGACCTACAAAGCAAAAAAAATTGGTTACAAACCTAAAATAATTTTATCAGGTAGAAGCTTAAATGATACCATGGATGATTATCTTGTTTCAAAACTTATTAAAAAAATGAAAAAAAAATCAATTAATATTAAGAACTCAAAAATTTTGATGATGGGTCTTACTTTTAAAGAAAACTGTCCTGATTTGAGAAATTCTGGATCTTATAAAGTATTTCAAAAATTAAGGAAAAAGAAAGTTAATATAGATTTATTTGATCCTATAGCTGATCAAAAAGAAATAAAAAAAATTTATAAAATTAATCCTATTAACAAATTTAAAACAAATTTTTATGATGGAATATTAATACTGGTTGCACATAGGTATTTTATTAATATGGGATTAAAAAAAATCTTGAAGTTAACAAAATCAAAAAAAGTAATATTTGATTTAAAATACACTTTTAGATCTAAACAAATAGATCTTAGATTTTGAATAAAATACATAAAATTTTAGAATTATTTAACTCTATCGAGAGGAAGAGATTATTATTCTTGCTAACCATGATTCTTCTAATGGCATTTCTAGAAATGCTAGGCGTAGCCTCTATATTACCCTTTATGATGCTTTTAACAAATCCAGAAGTTATAGAAACAAATTTTTTTTTAAATTACTTATTTCAAATTTCCTCAATAATTGGCATTGATACTCAAAAGGAGTTTTTGTTTTTGATTGGTTTATTAGTATTTCTCTTATTTATATTTTCAATTTTGGTAAAAGCATACAACATCTTTATAAAAGCAAAGTTTACAATGATGTGTGAAAGCAATTTGACTGTAAAATTATTGAGAAATTACTTAAATCAAAAATATACTTGGTTTTTAGATAAGAATAGTTCTGACTTAAAAAAAAAAATTTTATCCGAAATAAGCCAAGTAATAGCTACGACTATAGAGCCCTTCATTAATCTTGTTGCTCATATTTTTGTATCTTTCTCAATTATTCTTCTACTTTTTTTTATTAATCCAACTTTAACATTTCTAATGTTTACAGTTTTTGGCTCTTTCTATCTTGTAATTTTTTTTCTTTTAAAAAATACTCTTTTTAGAATGGGGAAAAGCCGTTTAAACGCAAATGAAGTGCGCTTCAAATCTACAACAGAGGCTTTTGGGGCGATAAAAGAATTGAAGTACAAATCTCTAGAAGATTTTTTTATTAATAGATTTTCTGAGTCGTCAAAAACTTTTGCAAAAAATCTATCTAAAGCAACTATTATAAGCCAGTTGCCAAGATTTTTTTTGGAGGGGATTGCATTCGGTAGTTTTTTAATCGTTATATTAGTTTTGATGAGCTTAGGTAAAAATTTTAATGAATTTTTACCATTGCTTAGTGTATACGTTTTTGCAGGTTATCGAATTATGCCATCATTCCAACAGATTTATAATTCGATCACTTTGATAAGGTTCTCGACTCCATCTCTTAATTTAATTCATTCAGATTTAAATGAGCTTGTAATTCACGATAAATCTAAATCTGAGGTGGAAGATAAAAAAATTCGTATTGAATTAAAAAAAAATATACGATTAATTAATTTAAATTACACTTATCCCAATACAAAAAAAAAAGTTTTGAACAATTTAAATTTAGAAATACCCATCAATTCTAAACTTGGAATTATTGGCTCAACAGGCTGTGGAAAAACTACTCTTGTTGATTTATTTTTAGGATTGCTGGAAACTAGTGAAGGACTAATCAAAATTGACGACTTAAATATAGATAATAAAAATATTTCAGCTTGGCAGAAATATTTGGGATATGTTCCACAGCAAATATTTTTAGTTGACGACACAATAGAGGCTAATATCGCTTTTGGTCATAAAAAGGAGAATGTTAATCAAAAAAGATTGGAAATGGTTTCTAAAATCGCAGAAATATATGATTATATTATGAATGAATTACCGAATAAATATGAAAGCAAAATAGGCGAGCAAGGCATAAGGATGTCTGGCGGTCAGCGGCAAAGAATAGGTATTGCAAGAGCTTTATATAATAAGCCAAAAGTCTTAATACTTGACGAAGCAACAAGTGCATTAGATTCTATAACTGAACAGTTAGTGATAAATAATTTAGAGAAAATGGAAGAAAAAGTAACTATGATTATTATTGCACATCGTATTAAAACTATTGAAAAATGTGATAATATAATTTTATTAGAAAATGGCAAAATAAAAACTCAAGGAAAATTTCAAGATTTACTTAAAAGTGAAGATTATTTAATTAAAGTAAACAAATTAAACAATTAATTTTTTAATTTTGAAACTATAGGGGCATAACATTTAAAGTAAAGATACTTAAATTCTCATGTATTATAATGAATTAATGACTTAATTTTAAGTTTACTTAAAATCAATGAAAAAAAGTATAAAAAAAAATATAAATTCTTTAAAAAATTTAAACAGCAATGACTCAATATTTTTAATTGCAAAACATAGGTTTGATTTTATTTTTTATTTAAGATTATTAGAAAATTACAAAAAAAAAGATTTAAATTTTTTACTTCTTGTAGATGAAAAATTGTATAAAGAAAGAGCTATTAAAAAATTTCTTTATCATTTAAATATTGAATTTATATTGATGCCAGCAATATCAAGGAATTTGAATAACTTAGCTCAAACCTCTATTGATATAATAAAATTTAAATTGTGGATATCTAAACTACCGAGAAATAATTTATCAATCATATTAGACAAGTCAGATATTATTTCTCGTATTTTTTTAAAAAGTCAGAAAAATATATTACTAATACAACAAATTGAAAACTTTTCGAGTAATTACAAAGTTAATTTAAGAAGCACCTTTTTTTATTTAATATTATCTTTCTTATTAAAGGCTAAAATAATGATTTACTATGATCATAAATATTCTGCTAAACACGTAAAATTTTTAAAATTTTTACCTTTTAACAAGCCAAAAAATGTTCTGTATCTCACAAATAAAAAAAAATATACACAAAGTATATACTTGCCTCATCTCAAAAATCTCAAAAAAAAATAAAAAAATTGTGATTTTTGGATCAAGGTTTAATGATTGGAGAGCCTATGAATCCTATAAAAATGATTTTCAAAAAGATATAGTTTTAATTTATGAGAAAATTGCAAAAAAGTTTAATAAAAATTATGAGATTGATTACATTCCTCATCCCAAAGAAAGTAATTATGAATTTAATTTAATAAATAAGATATTTGATAAAAGAATTTATAATCGCAAAAATCAATATTTTTCAAGCGAACATTATTTAATAAATAATAAAGATGTTTCATATACTTACTCAATAGGCTCCACTAGTTCATTAAGTTCTCATGATATGGGTTTTACCTCAAAAGTTTTTTATAAGATGTTAAAGATAGATAAAAAATTGCAGAGGGTATTTGAAGATATTTTTCATGCCATGCCCCATCAATTTTTTGTAAAAAATTATAAAGAATTATTTACTAGCTATAAACCCCAAGACCGATCTAATTTAAAAAAATTTAATAAAATTTTATAAATTATTTTTGTTATTATTTTACATTAATATAAATTAGTCTATTAAGTATTCCTATGGCAACCACTAAAGTTACTTATGCATTAATTGTTCTTAATGGTGAACCATTTATAAAATATCAATTATCATATCTTTATAAGCACGCACATCAAATCTTAATTGTAGAAGGAGCGGTCAAAAAATTTAAACATGGTTCTAAAAATTTTGCCAGTAAAGATAAGACCGCTCAAATAATTAAAAATTTTCCTGATCCAGAAAAAAAAATAAAATTAATTAAAAAAAATAGATATTTTAATAACAAAAAGGAAATGTGTAATGAATATATAAAATTTATAACGGGAAATGTTTTATGGCAAATAGATGTAGATGAATTTTATTCTGATGAAACTCATAGATATATTAAAAAAATATTTTCAAATTTTAACACTTTAGATCAAGTATCTTTTAAATTTTATGATTATTATAAAACATTTGATTTGATAATAAATGGCTATCCTACAGAATTTAATGACATACCAAGAGTTCATAGAGTTGTAAAAGGAATGAAATGGAGCAATCACAGACCTCCAGAACTTAAATTAAATAAAAATAAATTAGTACCAAGAAAAAAATTTGATGGAAAACAAATGCTCAAAAAAAAACATTGTATGCATAACTTAACAATGATTTTTGATAATCAGGTAAAAGATAAGTTTATTTATTATGGGAGCAGGTCAAAAGTTGTTTTTAGCGGACAAAGCGATTGGTATTATGATAGCTGGATAAATTATAAATTGAAATTTTCTGTATCTGGATTTAAAAATTGTATAACGTATTTGACTAAAAGAAAACACGAGCTTCCAAATATTCTAAAATTAATTTCAAATGATATTAGTAATAATAATTATAAGAATTTTTATTTTGGATCAGATAAAATTATTAAATATAAAATTATCAAAAAAGATTATAAAAACTTAACACTTTTAGCTGATAAAATAAATTATTTAAAAAAAGAAAATTTTTTTATAAAAATTTATATGTCAATAATTTTATTCATAAAAATTAGCTTAATTAAAAAATCAGGCGATAAAAGTTTTTTTTATATAGTTTTACTTAAAAACTTATTTCCAAAATATATTAAAAATATTATTAAAATATTTATAAAGTAATTTTGTAATAATGTTTTGATTTTGGGACTAAAAAACTTAGTAAATGAAATGTTTTTATTATACTTAAATGTATTTATATTTAATAAATCAGCAAAAATAAATTTTATTCTCAAAAACATGAAGACTAAATTATTTTTATTTGTTAATTACAAGTATATTGATATTTAAATAAAAAAGATGATAAGTTTAAAAAAACCTATGTTAATAGCAGAGATTGGTTCTGTACATGATGGATCATTTGGAAATGCAAAAAAATTAATTGAACTTGCTGCTAACTCAGGTGCAGATGCTGTTAAATTTCAAACACATATCGCAAAAGCAGAAACTATTTTAGACGCGCCAAATCCTAGTTATTTTAATTCTGAGTCAAGGGTGGATTATTTTAAGAGAACAAGTTTTAATTTAAAACAATGGATAGATTTAAAAAAATTTGCAAAAAAATTTAATTTACTTTTTATTTCATCGCCATTCTCTTTAGAGGCTGTTGATTTATTGGAAAAAATTAATTTAGATGTGTATAAAATTCCATCAGGGGAAGTAACCAATTTACCTTTATTAGAAAAAATCTCAAATTTAAAGAAAACTGTTTTTTTATCATCTGGAATGTCTAATTGGGCAGAATTAGATAAAGCTGTATCAATTTTAAAAGATAAATGTAATCTAGTAGTGTTTCAATGTTCTTCCATGTATCCTTGTACCGATAAATATGTTGGATTGAATGTCTTAAATGAAATAAAAAAAAGATATAATTGTAAAGTTGGATTTTCTGATCATACTTTAGGTATATCAGCCCCTATTGCAGCAGTAACTTTAGGAGCTCAAGTAGTTGAAAAACATTTTACTTTTTCTAAATATATGTATGGCAGCGATGCTGCTCACTCCATGGAGCCCGATGAATTTAAGTATTTATCTCAATCTCTAAATCAAGTTTGGAAAATGATTAATAATCCAGTTGATAAAAATAACTTGGACCCTTACTTAAAAATGAAAAAAGTTTTTCAAAAATACCTAGTGTGTTCTAAGAAATTAAAATCAGGAACAAGGATAAAATTAAGTCACTTGTCATTTAAGAAAACAGGAGGTGGAATATCTGCAGATAACTATAAAAAAATAATTGGAAAAAAACTAATCTCTAATTGTCATAAAAATCAAATTTTAAAAAGAAATATGTTTAAATGAGAAAAATTTGTGTAATTATTGGAAATCGTGCAAATTATTCAAGTATTAAATCTGCATTAGCTGCTATTAGAAAACATCCTAAGCTTAAACTTCAGCTTGTTACTTTTGCTTCTGCACTTTTGAATAAATTTGGATCTGTTGATCAATTGATAAAGTCTGATGGATTTAAGATTGATTATAGTTTCTACAATCAGATTGAAGGTGAAAACCCAATAGCTATGGCAAAAACAACTGGCTTAGGTCTCATCGAATTACCGACTATATTTGATAAATTGAAACCAGATATAGTTTTTACAATAGGAGATAGATACGAAACTATGGCGACAACACTAGCTGCTGCATATATGAATATTCCATTAGCACACTCAATGGGCGGAGAGGTTACAGGCACAATCGATGAAAGCATAAGACATGCTGTAACAAAATTCTCACATATTCATTTTCCAGCAAGTAGAGAAGCATACAATAGAATAATTAAACTTGGTGAAATTCCCAAAAATGTTCACTTAGTTGGTTGCCCGAGAATAGATTTAGTATCTGAAATTTTAAAAAAAATTGATAAATTTAAACCAAAAGATATTTTTAAAAAAGGTGTTGGTTCAAAAATAGAATTAGAAAAAAAATTTTTAGTAGTTTCACAGCATCCAGTGACTACAGAATATGGTAAGGGTGAAATCCAAATCAAAGAAACTTTAAAAGCTATAAATAAGATAAATTTACCAACAATTTTTCTTTGGCCAAATCCTGATGCTGGATCAGATGATATTTCTAGAGGTATAAGAAAATGGAGAGAACATAAAAAAGATGGTAAAATATTGTTTGTAAAAAATTTAAGCATTTCAGATTATATTTATCTAATGAAAAAAACTGCTTGCTTAGTTGGAAATTCTTCAAGTGGAATTAGAGAAGGTTCTTTTATAGGCACCCCAGTAATTAATATAGGCTCGCGTCAAAATAATCGAGAAAAAGGTAAAAATGTAATTAATGTATCGCATAATAGTATACAAATATTTACAGCGATTAAAAAACAATTAAAGAACGGTAGATTTAAAAAAAAGACTATTTATGGAAATGGGAATGCCGGTAAAAAGATAGCAAATATTTTAAGTAATTGTAAAATTCAAATTCAAAAAAAAATTTCATTTTAGTTAATATAATTATGAAAAAAAAAATACTTGCAATTATTCCAGCAAGAGGTGGTTCCAAGGGGATTAAAAATAAAAATATAAAAAAATTACAAAATAAACCTCTACTTTACTATACTGCTAAAGCAGCTTTAAAAAGTAAATATTTTGATAAGATTATTTTGAGCACTGATAATAAAAAAATTGCTTCAATTGGTGTTAAACTAGGATTTGAACTTCCATTTATACGTCCAAAAGAGCTAGGAAGAGATGATACGCCAATGTTTTTAGTAATTAAACATTGTTTGAAGGAACTAAAAAAAATTTATAAATATGAGCCTGATATCATTGTAATTTTACAACCTACATCACCACTAAGATCTTCTAATAATATAGACTCAGCTATTGAGATGTTTTTAAATAATAAAGCTGACTCACTCGTCAGTATTTCTGAAATACCTCACACGATAAACCCATATTCTGCCATGAGATTAACTCCAAAAGGATATTTAAATTTCTTTTTGAAATATGATGAAAAAAAAAATTTAAGACAAAAAAAACCAAAATTTTATTCAAGAAATGGAGCACTATATATTTTTAGTAGGGAGTGTTTTGAAAAAAAAAAAAGTATTTTTGGAAATAAAATTTTACCTTTTTTAATTCCAAAAGAAAATTCTATAGATATTGATGACAATCTAGATTGGTTTATTGCAGGTTCATTAATAAAAAAAAAAAATATTTAATTTAATGTTTAATTAATAACATACATAAATCTATTAATTTCCATATTTAATTTATCTAAATTAATTTTATTTTTATCTTTTATTACAAATAACGCTTGTTGGTCATTTTTTTTAGTTGGCATTATAAATTCCTCAACAATATGATATTCTTCTCTATCATAGTCATCAAAAATAATTTTTGTACCTTCGTCACATAATTTTAATGAAGTTAAAAAACAATATACTCTAAATCTTCCATCAATTAAAACCAAGTCAGGCTTGTCTGTGTTTTGCCATAGCCAATTTGCATAATCTTTAAAATTAACTCTTAAATTATAATTTTTTGGCACACCCCAATTAGTAACTTCACCAACATCTATATGTTTAATAAATAATTTGGGTGATTTATTTTTAAATTTATTTACCCAGAATAATGACGTATCTACAGAATAAATAGGAATTTGATAAGAATTTAATACATAATTAGTTGATTCTCCGCATCCATACTCACCATAAACTAAAGCATTATTTAAATTTTCTTTGAACAATTGATCTTTTCCATTAAATAACACTGCATTATTTTTAAATATGTTTTTAATTTTTCTAATCGAGATAATAAATATTTTAGGAATAAATAAATTTATTACATTAGTTAATTTCATTGTTTTTAATAAAATACATTAATTGATCGCTCCCACTTTCACAACAGGATTTCCTTTGAATATATATCCACTCTTTAAACTTCCATATACATAACTTAAAGGAGATATAACAACATTATCATTTATTATAGATCCTGGAGATATAAAACAAAATGCACCAATTTGTACATTATTCCCAATATAAATTTTTTTATGAATATATTTTGTCTCCATATAATTTTTATTTTTTATATGCATGTGAGAAGATGAAGTAAGAAAAGTATTTGCAGAAAGACCAGTAAAATTGCCTATAGTAACATCTGCACCACAGTTAATATTACTATTCATCATTACTTTTGAATTAGAACCTAGAGAAAACTTACTTTTATTAGCAACAATAATTCTTACTCCATGATCTATCTTAGTATTATCTTTAATCAATATTTCTGAATTATTTCTAAGTTTAATTTCTATTTTACCTGAAATTGTTACATTATTTCCTATGATTAAGTTTAAATGTTTTTGATCTATTAATTTAATTTTAGGAAAATTTTCACATTTAAAATTTTTTCCAATTTTTGCACCTTTAATTTTTAATATATTTTTTATCATTAGAGAGAATAAATTTTTCATATTTAAAAGTTTGTTGTTAAAGTTTGAATATTTAGGATTTCTCTTTTTGATTTTTTATTAAAGGATTGTCGTCCGTGCATAAATCTTTCATTATTTATCATGAGTAAAGTACCTTCTTTCCACTTATAAAAATTTGTAATTTTTTCAGATTTTTCTTTAATTTCATTGAAAATTATTTTTGGAATTTTTTTATTATTTGAAAAAGAAATTTTTTTTAATTGTTTTTCATTATTTCCAACTAATAAGTGATTTGCAAAATAAATTGAATTTGATTTTTTATCGTTATTGATTACAAACTTTGAAATTTTAAATTTAATTTTTCCTTTTTCCCAATTAATGTATGAGTCGTGTACCCCAATTTTATTTACAAAGAAGTTTTCACTATTTTTATTATTTTTTTTTATTAAAAGATCAATTTCGACGTCATATTTAATAGGATACTTTAAAAAAAATTTTTTTGTATTTATACTCAAGTTTTCCCACAATTCTTTACCATCACAAATTGTTGTAGGAGATCCAATTTTATCATTTTTATAACAGTAAAACCAAATTATTTGTGGACAAGAATAAGTAAAACTAGCTTCACTATGTAAAGCAATATGTGAATTACCTAAATCAACTGAATTAATTTTTGTTTTTTTGAATTTATTTACACGTCTAACAGCATCATTTGAATAAGTTGATGTAAATAAATCTGTAAATTTTTGTATTTTTTCTTTTTTAAAAGGAAAACTTGGAAATTCTATAATACCATATTTATTAAATTTTTTTTCAATTAAATTTTTGTTTTTTTTAATTAATTTTAAACTTTCATTTAATCTGATTTTAAATATCTTTAATTTTGACATTATTAATATTTACCTATAAGTACTAATTTATAAGTCAAGTATTACCATATAAATAAATAAATTGAGATAACCAAATATGAGCAAGAAAAAATTTAAACAGCCAAAATGGAAAAGAAACTTGGAAAATTCCTCAGAAAAAAAATACCACTTACTCTCTGATGATTTTTTAAAAGAAATACCCTCAAATTATTTGAATTCTATACCTTTTTTAACAATGGATAGACGAAATTTGACTAAAGCTTTAATAAGAATTGAGTTATTTAAAAAAATTATAGATATACCAGGATGCATAGTTGAGTGTGGTAGTTATAGAGGAAATGGTATTGGATTATATTCCTTACTTTCATCAATTCTAGAGCCATACAACTATAATAGAAAAATTATTTCTTTTGATACTTTTAGCGGTTTTAAATCTGTAACAACTAAAGATCCAACAAAAGCTAAATTAGGTGATTTAAAAGATGTAAACTTAAGATTTCTCAAAAGCGCTTTAGAAATATCCAACTTAAATAGACCAATTGGTCATTTAGAAAAAGTTGAATTAGTTATTGGTGATGCTTGTGTAGAAATACCAAAATATGTAAAAAAAAATAAAGCTCTGCTAGTATCTCTTTTATATTTAGATTTTGATATTTACAAGCCTACTGCAATAGCATTAAAATATTTGTTTGACTTAATTCCAAAAGGTGGAGTCGTAGCATTTGATGAATTTGCTCAAAAAAAATGGGAAGGAGAAACTGTCGCGGCAAAAAAATATATTGATTTTGACAGGTATGAAATAAAGAAATTTTATTATGATCCTCATATAGCTTACATAGTAAAATAATTTAATGAAACTAAAATTAGAAGCTTTTGCAGATAAACTTAAGAAAGAATTAGATATTAATTTTAACTTAACAAATAAAGAGATTTTTTTAAAAAATAAAAAATGGGACTCTTTATTAAATATGACTTTATTATCTTATATTGACGAAAATTATAAAATTGTTTTTGATTATGATGATTTGCAAAAGTTCAATACTATTGAAAAAATATATAATGAAATTTTAAAAAAAAGTGATTCTTAATCCATCTATTACAAAAATATCTTATTATATTCCTGAAGAAGATTTTTCCACTTCTTATTTATTGAAATCTAAACCACACAATTTAGTAAAAAAAATTATAGAAAAGACTGGTATTGATAAAAAATTTAAAGCAAAAAAAAATCAATATGCTTGTGATTTAGGTATTCTAGCTGTCAAAAAATTAATTTCTGAAAATGGATTAGATATAAATAAAATAGATTTTGTAATTTATTGCAATCAGACTCCTAATCATATTTTACCTATGTCTTCATCTATAATTCAAAAAGAAATTTTTAAAGAAAATAATGATATTGGATTTATTGATATATCACAGGGGTGTGCTGGCTATATATATTGTTTAAATCTAGCCAAATCTCTTTTATTAAGTAAGTCGTTTAAGAAAATTTTGATTATAACAGCAGATACATATAGCAAAATTTTAGGAAAAGAAGACACAAGTACTCTTGCAATTTTTGGTGACGGAGCGTCAGCCTCGATAGTTGAAAATATAAAAAGTAAAGAAAAAAATTCTTACGAATTCGCTTTGGGTTGTGATGGAAGCAAGATGAATGATTTATATCTACCCAATTCAGCTTTGGAATTAGAAAAAAAAACAAAAGATGAATTAGTTATGAATGGTGTAAATATATTCTCATTTACATTAGATAAAGTTCCTAAAATAATCAAAAAGTGTTTACAAAAAAATAATTTAGAATTTACAGATATTAAGTATTTTATTTTTCATCAAGCAAATAAATATATACTTGAAGTATTAAGAGATAAATTAAAAATAGATAAAGAAAAATTTGTTTTAGATCTGAAATATGGAAATACTACTTCTTCGACTATACCCATAGCACTATATAATCTTATTCATCTTAAAAAGGTAAAACCACAAGATAAAATTTTATTGTGTGGATTTGGCGTTGGATTGTCCTGGGGCGCAACCATAATACAATGTGATAACAATCTTCTTAATTCAATTTAAATTAAAATTGACAATTTGTATTTTCATTAAAATTAATTAGGATAATTAAATAAAGAATGTTAATTCTAAATAATATAAACTTATAAATAATAATTTTACGTGCTTAGAAAATTTTTAGATAATACAATTTTTAAATATATTAATTATTTTTCAAGACTTCTTAATCTCAAATCATATGAAGATAAAGACTTAATACTTTTGGCAAAGAATCTGATGGGATCAATTGAATGGAATAGTAAACCCAATTTTAAAAATTCTAATTGGCTGCAATCAAAGGAATTTAAAGTATATTCACAGTTTGGAGATGATGGAATCATACAATGGCTCTTAAAAAATTTAGAAATAAGTTCAAAAAATTTTATAGAATTTGGAGTTGGTGATTTTTACGAAAGTAATAGTCATTTTTTGTTAGTAAATAATAATTGGAATGGTTTTATAATTGATTCTTCTGAAAAAAATATATCATTAATCAAAAACTCTGAAATGTATTGGAAATATAATTTGATTGCTGAGAAAGCTTTTATAGATAGGAATAATATTAATTCAATTTTAAGCCTTAGTGGGTTTAATGATTTAGGCTATCTACATATTGATTTAGATGGAAATGATTACTGGATATTAGAAAACTTAAATTTAGAACGTTATTCACCAGATATTTTAATTCTAGAATACAATGCAATTTTTGGTAATAAAGAAAAAATTTCTATTCCATATAACCCAACTTTTAACAGAATAAACGCTCATTATTCAGGAAAATATTGGGGAGCCAGTTTACAGGCTTTGAATTACCTTGCAGAAAAAAAAGGTTATTATTTCATAGGATGTAATTCAGCAGGTAATAATGCTTATTTTCTTAAAGACATATACAAATCAAAAATTTCTAAAATTGACCCTATATTGGGATTTCAAGACGCACAGTTTAAAGAGGCTAGAGATAAAAAAGGTAAACTCTCTTTTTTAAGTCATAATGAAGTTAAAGAGCAATTAAGAAAATTACCAGTAATTGATGTAGAAACAAAAGAAAAAAAATTTCTTTAGTTTCTACAAGATAAATTATGATAAGTATGCATTTAGAAGTTATAATTAAATATGATTGAATATTTTAAAAATAATGAAATTTTATACGCTATAATTATAAATAGTGAATATAAGCAAGAAGGTATAAATTTTTTTACACCTAATGAATTCTCACAACAGCTAGGGTATATGTCTAGACCTATGGGCTATAAAATACCACCTCATTATCACAATGTAATCTCTAGAGAGGTAAAGCTTACTAATGAAGTATTATTTATTAAATCTGGAAAAATAAGAGTTGATTTTTTCGATGAAAACCAAAGTTATCTTGAAAGTAGAGTGCTTAAAAAAGGTGATATTATTTTGCTTGCAAAAGGAGGACATGGTTTTGAAATGCTTGAAAAAAGTGAGATAATAGAGGTAAAACAAGGTCCTTATGCAGGGGATAAAGATAAAACACGTTTCGACGACAACGTAGAAAATAAAATTATAAACAAATAGATATGACAGACCTCATTTTCAAAGATAGCTACGTTTATGACTTAATATACAATAAAAAAGATTATGAAGGTGAGGTTGAATATGTATCATCATTGATAAGAGAATACAACAATTCTGGAAAAAATTTATTAGAATTTGGATCTGGAACTGGAAAGCATGCAAAATTTTTTGTCAAAAAAGATTATACTATTCATGGTATTGAATATAGTGATCAGATGATATCAAGAGCTGAAAAAATTAAAGGTTTTACTTGCGAACAAGGTGATATAGCAAATGTAACTTTAAATCGAAAATTTGATGTAGTGATTTCTTTATTTCATGTGATGAGCTATCAAACCACAAATGAAAAAATTGAAAAAATTTTTTTAAATGCCAATAAACATTTAATTTCAGGAGGTGTATTCATTTTTGATTTTTGGTTTACACCCGCTGTATATAATGATTTTCCTGCTGTAAAAGTTAAAAAAGTAAATAATGAAAAAATTGAAATTTTAAGAATTGCTGAACCAGTCATTCATAGCAGTGAAAATAGAGTTGATGTAAACTATACTTTTTTTGTCAAGGATCTAATTTCAAAAAAGATTCAATCTTATAAAGAGTTACATGAAATAAGACATTTTAGTTTATTAGAAATTGATTTATTTTGTAAAAGTACTGGCTTTGAAAGAATATTTGCTAGAGAGTATATGACTAATAATCCATTGAATGAAAATACATGGAATGCAGTTATAGTTATTAAAAAAATTTAAATATGAATGAATTTATTCCTGTAAATGAGCCCTTGTTGGACGGAAATGAAAAAAAATATTTAAATAATTGTATCGATACAGGCTGGATATCTTCTGAGGGGCCATATGTTGATTTATTTGAAAAAAAATTTGCATCTAAAATTGGACGTAAACACGCAATATCAGTTTCTAGTGGCACTGCCGCATTAGACGTAGCTGTTAAGGCCATTGGAATAAAAAAAGATGATGAAATAATTGTTCCCTCATTTACGATTATATCTTGTGTTTTACAAATAATTAGAGCTGGCGCTATACCGGTTTTAATTGATTCTGATCCTATTACTTGGAATATGGATGTTACAAAAATTGAGTCAAAAATAACCTCCAAAACAAAGGCTATAATGGTTGTTCATATATATGGATTACCGGTAGATATGGAGCCTATTTTAAGTATTTGCAAAAAATATAATTTAAAATTAGTTGAGGACTCCGCAGAGATGATTGGTCAAACATACATGAATAAGCCATGTGGTTCTTTTGGGGATATAAGTACTTACAGTTTTTATTCTAACAAACATGTTACAACAGGAGAAGGTGGAATGCTTTTTACCGATGATGATAACCTTGCTAAAAAGTGTCAAGAATTACGTAATTTATGTTTTCAAAAAGAAAAAAGGTTTTTTCATGAGGACCTAGGTTGGAATTATAGAATGACAAATTTGCAAGCAGCAATAGGTTTGGCTCAATTAGAACAATTGGAAAAATTTATAAAGAAAAAACGATACATTGGTTTATTATATAATAAATTACTTGAGTCTTTACCCGGGGTTCAGCTGCCATTAGTATCATCAAATTATTCTAAAAATATTTATTGGGTGTATGGTATTTTATTGGAGGAAAGTTTAGACTTAGATGCCAATAAAATAATAGATTTACTAGCAAAAAATAAAATTGGTAGCAGACCATTTTTCTATCCTTTACACAAACAGCCAGTCCTAAAAAAATTGGGTTTTTTTAAAAAACAAAGATTTCCTGTAGCAGAAAAATTATCAAATTTAGGTTTTTACGTCCCTAGTGGATTAGCTATAACAGACGAACAAATAAAAAGGGTATCTGAAGTATTATTTAAAATTTTAAAATAAAAGTACTAAAAGTGAATAAAATTAATTTAGCTGTTGTTTTTGATCAAAAAATTTATTCTGGTGGGGGTTATCAACAATCGATTACTGCTGCTTTAATAGCAAAAAAGCTTCCAAATAATTTAGTGCATGTAGATTTTTATACTACTGAAAAAGAGAATTTAAAAGTTTTAAAAAATTTTGAAATTTCAGCTAAATTAATAAAACTTGGATTCTTTTCAAAGATTCGAACATTTTTATATAGAAAAATAAAAGATAAATATATTTTTAAAATATTTAGATTTATAGAAAAAGCTAATCCGCGGGAAAAATTTTTTTTAAGAGATAATATTGATCTAGTATATTTTTTATCACCAACAAGTTGGCCACTAGATTTAGAAAATATTAATTATATAACAACAGTATGGGACTTGTGTCATCTTGATAATCCTGAATTTCCTGAAGTTAGAGTAAATCGTGAATTTGAAAGACGTGAAAATATTTATGAAGGGATTTTAAAAAAAGCAACTGCAGTGATTGTTGACTCTAAGCATACCCTTTTTAATATTACCAATAAATATAGATTAGATGAAAATAGAGTTTATATTTCTCCATTTCAAAGTAGCTACGGAATTAGGAATTCAATTAACAATTTGAATTATGAAAAAATAGATATAAAAAAAAAATTTCAAATAAAAACACCTTATATATTTTACCCAGCACAATTTTGGTCTCATAAAAATCATATTTATTTATTGAAAGGATTAAAACTTTTGGAGGAAAATTATGGGGTAGTTGTTGAGGTTATTTTTTGTGGCAAAGACAATGGAAGCCTTGAACATGTTAAAGAACAGGCTTTTGAAATGAAATTATCAGATAGAGTGCATATTTTGGGCTTTGTTTCAAACTTTGAAATTTTTGAAATTTATAGACAAGCAACTGCTTTAGTAATGCCTACTTATTTTGGACCAACAAACATACCACCATTAGAAGCTTTTGAAATTGGTATACCCGTAATATACTCAAATATAAAGGGTTCTAAAGAACAATTAGGAGATGCCGCTTTATATATTGATCTAAAAAACCCTTTATCGCTAGCAAATCAATTGATGAGATTACTGGATGATAAAAATCTTAAAGAAAAGCTGATATCTGAAGGAAAAAAAAAAGCTGAATACAATAATTCCATTGATAGGTTAAATATTTTGAAATCAATAATTGAAGATTTTAAAAACAAAAGAGATTGTTGGAAATAAAATATAAAAATTTAAATGATACACGTAATCATACCTGTCTATAATCGACTCGATGATACAATAAAGTGTATAAAATCATTAGAAAAACAAAATATTAATGACAAGATTAATATTATTGTTGTGGATGATGGCTCAACAGATAATACAAAAGATTTTCTAAAAAATAACTTTCCCAATATAAAAATTCTTAATGGAACTGGCTTACTATTTTGGGGTGGGGCAGTGAGTTGTGGGATAAAATATGTATTAAAAAACTCACAATTGGACGATTGGGTCATGCTAGTTAATAACGATGTTGAATTATCAATTAATACAATCTCAGAGCTAATTAAGATATTAGAATTAAAAAAAAGAAAAGCCATTATAGGAACATTAACATTAGATGCTAGAGATAAAAAAACAATCATTAAATCAGGCACAATCGTTAAAAACTGGTTTTTAAATATTACAGATCATTTGTATAAAGGTTTAGATATTAATAATATAAATTTAAAAAATTTTGAAAAAGTGCATTTTTTAACAGGGCGTTGTATTTTGCATCCAGTTGAAGTATTCAAAAAAGTTGGAAATTATAATTCAAAAAAATTTCCTCATTATGGATGTGATGACGAATTTTCAATGAGAGTTCAAAAATTTAATTATGAGACCTTATTATGTACATCGACTTATGTTTTTTTAAAATCAGATGTTAAAAAAAAAAAAAGTTTTCATGAAAGTTTCCTTGGTATCAAGTCTAGTTCGAATATAATTAATAAGCTTAAATTAACAATAGAAGTTGTACCTATTTACGCAAAAATATCATTCTTTTTAATTAGTGTAATTAAATCTCTATTAATTTATTTAAAACAATCTATAAAATAACAAGTAAGTATGTCGTTAAGGTTATATATTTTATTTATTACCTGTTTTGTTTTTACAATAATTGTTGGATCAGGTTTTTACGGTTATGGAATTGACTTCCACGGTCTTTACACAAAACCAAATCTTGACATGGGTGATTATCGAAATTGGCTAGGGTATAGACTTAGTAGTTTAACAATCAATAATACACATATCGGTGTCTATTTTCTTGCTTTGGTTCTTTCATTATCTTGTTCATTATTAATTAACGAATTTTTAAAACAAAAGCTTATTCACTCTAGAATTTATTTATTTTTAATTTTAATAATTACCTTACATACATGGCCAATTATAATGTCAGCAACTAATGCTATGAGGCAAGGCTATGCTAATTCATTGGTCTTTTTAGCTTTAGTATTAATTTTTCAAAAACAAATTAAATTATCTTTTGTTATTTTAATTTTTTCAATTTTTCTCCATAAAACTGGATTTTTTTTTGTTATGATTTTTTTAACAACTTTTACAGTTAAAGCTGCACTAAATTCAATGAAAAGAAATTCAGAAAAACTTTTTTTAGTACTAAGTGCGTTTATGTGTATTTTTGCTTTTTATTTTTTATATCGATTACTTCTAGATACTGGAGAAATTTTTCGAGTAGTTAATGGTGATTTTAGAATACCATTTCTAATTATTAATATTTCATTTATTTTTTTTTACATAATCTTTTTAAAAATATTAAGAGAAAATGATATTTATTTGTTTGTGTTTATATTTTCTTGTGCAGCAATACCAGTTTTGATGATTGATTATAATTGGCAATATGAAAGATTAAACATGATGATGACTATTCCATATATACTTACAACTGGTAAAATTTTAAATTTAAGATCAGTAAAAATTTATTGGTTAGTTGCTTTATCTCTATTATTGTTCCTTACTTTACACCAAGGCATGTATCAAGCATTGACAGATGAGTTTACCTTTAAAGAAATAAGAGGATTGTGAAAATAACTTATTTACATCAATATTTTAATACGCCTGAGATGTCAGGTGGTACGAGATCTTATGAATTCGCAAAACGTTTGGTTGCAATGGGACATGAGGTTAACATAATTACTTCATTAAGAAATTCTAATGAAAAAAATGAATGGTTTAAAACAGTTGAGGATGGAGTAAACGTTTATTGGTTGCCATTGCCTTATTCAAATAAAATGAATTACAGAAAAAGAATTAAAGTTTTTTTTAAATTTGCTATATATAGTGCCATTAAATCATCATCTTTGAATTCTGATATCATTTTTGCCTCGAGTACGCCTTTAACAATTGCAATTCCTGCTATTTACGCTTCAAAGAAAAATAAAGTACCGTTAGTATTAGAAATAAGAGATGTATGGCCACAAGTACCGATAGCTCTAAATGTTTTAAAAAATCCAATCTTATGTTTTTTGGCCCGATTACTAGAAAAATGGTCATATAAACATTCAAAATCTATAGTAACTCTTTCACCTACAATGAAAAAAGAAATTATCTCTAAAAATGTAATTCATAATAAAATCGCTGTAATTCCAAATAGTTCTGATTTAGATAACTTTAAGAATAAAAATTTTGATATAAACGATTTCTTTAAATCTAGGCAACATATAAAAAGTAAACCTTTTCTTTTATATGCAGGTACATTTGGTAGAGTTAATGATTTAAGTTATTCTATTAAATTAGCCCAAGCTCTTTTAGAAATAAAATCTAACGTTAATATATTATTAATTGGCGATGGCATTGAAAAAAATTTTTTAATCGAAGAAGCAAAAAAAAAAAATGTATATGAAGTTAATTTATTTATAGAGAAGAGTGTCTCAAAAAATGAAATATTTAATTCATTTTCAGCAGCAACTATGTGTGCTAATTTTGTGATAGACAAAAAAGAAACTTGGGCTAATTCTGCTAATAAATTCTTTGATGCTTTGGCTGCTGGAAAACCAATCTTATTAAATCATGGAGGTTGGATGCAAGATTTAGTATCAAATTATGATTGTGGTCTTTGTGTTCATGGAAAATCAATGAATAATGCGGCATTAGAACTTCATGAATTGATGAATGATCCAAGTAAATTAAAAAAATCTGGAAATAATTCATTAAAATTAGCAAAAAAATTTTTTAATAGGGACAAATTGGCAGAACAGTTAGAAAAAGTTTTGATAAATACAAAAGAGGGAAATTTTGATAAAATTGAAAAAATTGCACCAGGGGTATATATAAATTAGAAATAACAATTTATTTTTTTCAATAGCTTAAATGTACAATTTAGATCAAATAAAAAGTGTAATTAAAATTTTAAAAAAAAATAAAACTAATTACTGGACTGGTAATGAGTGTAAAAAATTTGAAAAAGAGTTTTCAAAATATCATAACACAAAATACTCAGTTGCCGTTTCAAATGGTAGTGTTGCCTTAGAAATTGCGCTAAAAGCATTAGATTTAAAAAAAAGAGATAAGGTTATAGTTACACCTAGATCATTTATAATTTCTGCAAGTTGTGTTTTAAACTTAGGGCTAAAACCAATTTTTTCTGATGTTGATGAAAATGGTAATATATCTATTGATGGAATATCAAAAGCATATGATAAATCAGTAAAAGCAATAATTGCAGTTCATTTAAATGGTTTGCCTTGTGACGTGGATCCTATTTTAAAATTTGTTAAAAAAAAAAAATTATACCTAATTGAAGATTGTTCCCAGGCACATGGAGCTATTTATAAGGGAAAAAAAGTTGGATCTTTTGGATTAGTTTCTACCTGGTCTTTTTGTCAAGATAAAATTATTTCTACTGGTGGTGAAGGAGGAATGATTTCAACAAATAACAAAAATTTATGGCAAAGATTATGGTCTATTAAGGATCATGGTAAAAATTATCAAACAACATTTAATAAAAAACACAAAATTGGCTTTAGATGGTTGCATGAAAATTTAGGATCAAATTACCGTATGACTGAAATACAGGCTGCAATAGGCAGAAATCAATTAAAGCTTCTAAATAAACAAATTAAAAAAAGAAATCAGATTGCAAAAATGTATCTTAAAGGTTTAAAGGAATATTTCAAAAAAATTGATATTTTCAAAAAACCTAATTTTAATTATCAAAACTTTACACTAAATAAAAATGGCAAGATTCATAAAAAATCTTTACATGCATTTTACCGACTTAATTTATTCATAAATAATAGTCAAATAAATCAAATGGATTTAATTCAAAGATTAAATAATAATAAAATCAATTGTGGTGTAGGACCTTGCCCTGAAATCTATAATGAAAAAATTTTTCAGAAATTGGGAATTTATCCAAAAACAAGATTAAAAAATGCAAAGTTATTAGGTGAAACAAGTATTACTTTTCCAATAGATCCTTATAGATCTTTAATTAATATAAAAAAAGAAATAAATGATATTAAGAAAATATTAAGTAAATATCATTAGTTAATGTACAGAAACTTCTTAAAAAATATATTAGATTATGTTTTAACTTTTTTGCTACTTTTGATTTTATTACCTTTAATGATAATAATATACTTAATTTTATTTATTCTAATTGGGTCTCCAATTTTTATTCAAAAAAGACCAGGTTATAAAAATAAAACTTTTATTTTATATAAATTTAAAACTATTATTGACAAGCATTGTAGAGGATTTAAAAAAAAAGATTATTTCAAATTTGGTCTTTTTTTGAGAAATACGGGGCTAGATGAACTTCCACAATTAATAAATGTTTTAAAAGGAGATATTAGTTTAGTTGGCCCTAGGCCATTAAGAATTAAATATTTAAAAATCAAAAAGTTTAGGCAACATGTTAGAAAAAAATGTAAACCTGGAATAACTGGGTTAGCACAAGTAGAAAGCTTTAAAATAAGTAAGAGTCAAGTAACAAAAAAAAACATAAGATGGAGCAAAAATTTTGAATTAGACAAATATTATTATTTTAATTTAAGTTTTTTTATGGACATGAAAATTTTATTTTTAACTTTTTATAAATTTTTAAAATTTACAAAAAAACAAGATTTTATGAAAGAATCTAAGTTATTGGAAAAATATATAGATATAGAATGATTAAATTTTTTATGTAAAATATATTTATATACTGTAAGATGAAAATTTAAGTCATTAAAGATACATTTTAAATAAAAAATTGATATAAGCATCAATAGTGTTTAGAAATAATTTTTAAATAAAATAATGAAAATAATCATTTATGGAACTGGCCAAATAGGTCGTGTTGTAAGTCAAATTTTAAAAGACGCAGGGCATGAAGTAATCGGATACGTAGATGATAATGTTTCTTTACACTCAAAAAAGATTAATGGTATCCAGGTCTTAGGAGGTGGTAGATGTTTATTAAAAAGAAAAAAATATGATAGAGTTTGTCTTGGAATTGGGACTATTGATACAAGAAAAAAAACTCTTGGCTGGTTAAGTAAAAATAAAATTAAATTGATGAGTGCAATTCATCCCTCTGTAATAATTTCTTCGGATGCTAAAATAGGTAAAGGTGTAATAATCGGAGCTAATTCAGTAGTTTATGGAAATACTAAAATTGGTTTAGGAACATTTATAGGTCCATCAGTAACTGTTTCACATGATACCATTGTTGGAAAATTTTGTTTAATTTCTGTTGGAAGTATAATTGGTGCGAGAGTAATAATTCAAGAAGAGGTATTTATTGGATCAGGAGCAACACTAACACCAAAAAGATTGAAGGTTGATTCGAAACTGTTAGTACAAAAAAATGCTATTATAGGAGCTGGTTCTTTAGTTATTGAGAATGTAAAGAAAAAAGAAAAAGTTGCTGGAGTTCCTGCAAAACCAATAAATTTATCAAAAAAATTAAATTAAATTTTTAAATGAAATTTTAATTTAAAGCACTTACATATAGATTTAAATAGGTGTAGATATAAATAATGAACAACAATTCATAATCTATAAATGAATTAAAAAATGAAAAAAAATCAAATAAATATTAAAAAATTAGTTAAAAAAGCGAGATTGTCTCAATCTAAAATTAATAAATATTCACAAAAAAAAATTGATGAGTTAGTCCTTGCTGTTGCTTGGGAAGTAATTAAGCCTCATAATAACGAATTACTAAGCAAAATGGCTGTAAAAGACACAGGAATGGGAAATGTAAAAGACAAAAAGTTAAAAAACAGACGTAAAACTATTGGACTTTTAAGAGATCTTAATAATATTAAAACAGTTGGTATCATAAACAATGATATAAAGAAGGGATTAATAGAAATTGCAAGGCCCGTAGGTTTAGTTGGAGCAATGTTACCTTCAACAAATCCTATCGCTACTCCACTTAATAAAATAATAAATTCATTAAAATGTAGAAACGCTATCATTTTAGCACCTTCACCTAAAGGGGCACAAGTTTGCTCAAAGATAGTTGAATTAGCACACAAGGCTCTAAAACGAGTTGGTGCTCCAATTGAAATTGTTCAATCATTGCCCGAACCAATAAGCATAAAGGAAACTCTTGAATTAATTGAGACAGTAGATTTAGTTGTAGCTACAGGCTCTCAATACAATATTAAAAAAGCTATTCAAACTGGAACTCCAACTATAGGAGTGGGGGTAGGCAATGTTCCTTCGATTATAGATTCATGTGCTGATTTAAATTCTACTGCAAATAAAATTAAAATTTCTAAAACGTTCGATAATTCAACTAGTTGTTCTTCAGAGAATAGCATTATTATTCTAGAAAGTATTTATAATAAATTTATTAGCGCTTTAAAAAAAGAGGGAGGAAAACTACTAAATAAAAAAGAAAAAAAAATCCTTGGTAAAAAATTGTGGAATAAAAAATTAATTTTAAATAGAGACCTAATTGCAAAAGAAGCAAATAAAATTGTCAAAATAATTGGTTTTGATAAAGTTAAGTATTCTAAAGTAAAATTTTTAATGGTAGAGGAGACTAAAGTTGGAAAAAAATTTCCATTTTCTCAAGAAAAACTCTCTCCAATATTAACAATCTATAAAGCCAAAAGTTTTGATAAAGCCTTAAAGTTGACAAAAAAGATTTTACAGAACCAAGGTAAAGGACACTCTTGTAGTATTCATAGTAAAAATGAAAAAAATATTTTAAAATTAGGATTTGAACTTCCAGTATGTAGAATAATTGTGAATCAAATTCATAGCTATGCTACTGGTGGAAGCTTTAATAATGGATTACCTTTTTCACTTTCTATGGGTTGTGGTTCTTGGGGAAATAACATTATAGATGAAAATCTGAATTATACCCATTTTTTAAATATTACAAAAGTTGTAAAAATAATTAAAGCTAATGAGCCATCAATTAATGAAATTTTTGGAAATTATTGGAAGAAATATCCTTCAACTGTTTAAAAAAATAGATTGGTAATAATATAGATATATAAATATATATTGATTCAGCTTTTATGAAATTTGAACTCACAAGAAATATCACATCTCTCCATCGGTATTTTAAAAAAATAATTGTAATTATTACTGACTCGTCTCTTTGTATTTTATGCACTTGGTTAGCATTTTGGATAAGATTAGAGGAGCTAGTTTTGTTTAAGGATTTTAATTATTATCCAGTTGTAATTTCAATAATTTTAGCAATTCCATTATTTTGGCTTTTCGGAATATATAGAACTATTTTTCGTTATTCTGGTTTATCAATAATTTTTAAAATTTTGATTTCAATAGGTGTTTATGGGTTGTTATATTTTTTAATAATAGGAATTTACGGAGTTAAAGGCGTGCCAAGATCAATTGGTATTATCCAGCCAATGTTATTATTTTTTTCAGTTTTAAGCTCAAGATTATTTGTCAAATTTATTTTATCAATTAATAGAAGTGAAAAAAATAAATCTGTAATTAAAAAAAAAGTATTAATCTATGGTGCAGGTAGCGCAGGTAGACAATTAGCTACAACGTTAGAAAATAGCAGTGAATTTGAATTAGTTGGTTTTTTAGATGATAATGAAGATTTACACAAAAGAGTTTTGTTAAATAATACTATTTATTCGCCTACAAGGCTTGATAGTTTACTTGAAACTAGAGAAGTAAAAATAATTCTTCTTGCACTACCATCAATTAGTAAAAAAAAAAGAAATTTAATTATTAATAAATTAAAGAAAACCAAATTAATCATTAAAACTTTGCCAAGCTTAGAGGATATTGTTGATGGTAAAATAACATTTTCAGATATTAAAGATTTATCTATTGATGACTTATTAGACAGAGATGAAGTGGCTCCAAATTATGAATTACTCACAAAAAATGTTAAATCTAAAACTGTTTTAGTAACAGGTGCAGGGGGTTCTATTGGTAGTGAAATTTGTAGACAAATTTTAAAAATTGATCCAAAAAAAATAATTTTAGTAGATTTGAGTGAATATGCACTCTATTTAATTCAATCAAACTTAGAGGAAATGAAAAAAAATTTAAAAATTAATAAAAATTTAACTATCATTCCAATAATAGCATCAGTTCAAAATAAAAGCTCAATTTCTAAAATAATCAATTTTTATAAACCAAATACAATTTATCATGCTGCTGCATATAAACATGTATCACTCGTTGAGCAAAATATTTTTGAAGGAATAAGAAACAATGTATTTGGAACTTTAAATTTGTTAAATAGTGCTATTGATAACAATGTTTCTAATTTTGTTTTAATATCTACGGATAAAGCAGTAAGGCCCACAAGTATTATGGGTGCATCTAAACGTCTATCCGAACTTCTATTGCAAGCAACTTATAATAAAAAAATAGATCAAATTAAAACAACTTTTACAATTGTTAGGTTTGGAAATGTTTTAGACTCATCAGGATCAGTTATACCGAAATTTAGAAAACAAATTAGCGAAGGAGGCCCAATTACACTAACACATCCTGAAGTTTCAAGATATTTTATGACAATACCTGAGGCAGCTCAACTTGTTATACAATCAAGTGCTTTGTCAGCGGGATGTGATATTTTTATTTTAGATATGGGAAAATTGATTAAAATTAAAGATTTAATATATAAACTCGCTAATCTCTCTGGTTTTTCAATTAAAGATAGTAAAAATCCTGAGGGAGATATAGAAATTTTAGAAATAGGCTTAAGTCCTGGAGAGAAACTTTATGAGGAATTGTTACTTGGAGAGCTACCAGAACCTACGCCTCATCCTAAAATACAAAAAGTAAATGATCCATATGTAGAGTTAGACATTCTAGAATTAGAATTAAAAAATATGGATATTAATATTAAAAATAACGAAATGAGTAATTTGATTACACAATTAGAAAAGTTAGTATCTGGTTATAATCCAAGCAAAAAAATAATTAATTCAATTCCAAAGATTTTATAAATAAATATGTTTAAATTCTCTTAACTTAAAAGATACATAAAGAAATAATATCTTTATAATTAAGAATGATTGTAATGAGTTGATTTTAATGAAAGAAAAAAAATTTTTATCCATAAAAATTATTGACGAAATTAATTTTAATGTTCTGATTATATTTACTTTTTTTATATTTATAGGTTTTTATTTTCTTAATTTTGATTTTTATAATGATCTATACTCAAATGATTTCAGAAAAAGATATAAGCCAAATGGTATTTTGATAATTAATCAAATTATTAATTTTGATTTTAGTAATATCAATTTTTTAAATAATTATTTAATTACAGAATTAATCACTGGAATTCTATTAAAAACTTTTTCAAACCAGTTGTCATTTTCTATAGCTTCAAATTTTTTGAATATAGTATTGCTTTTTTTTTCTTTTTATTTTTTCTT
>MDSV01155454.1_pt1 | contig 32594 bp, 34 predicted proteins | sample 810851 | NCBI WGS metagenome assembly MDSV01 (sample SAMN05326640, study PRJNA326480) | marine metagenome | isolation source: seawater | place: Atlantic Ocean: North East | collected 2012 | reverse complement strand
TGAATCTTTTTATGATGGTACTCTTTTGCATATTGGAATAAATGAAGGAGAAACTGCTGCAGTAGATACTCTGTTAGCTATTATTGGAGACAAAGGTGCAGATTTTCAATCTGCTATTGAAAACTTAGATAATGAAGAAAATAAAACAGAAGATTCAGATTATAATAAATCTTCTGAGAAAGAAATAGATGACAAACAAACTGAAAAAGATTTAAATTTAGAAATTTCAAACCAAAGAATTCTAGCATCTCCTTTGGCAAAAAAAATGGCTAAAGAAAAGAATATAGATCTTAAATCTGTCAAAGGTTCAGGTGACAATGGAAGAATAACAAAGAATGATATAGAAAATCATATTCCAGTTGTTAATGAGCCCATAGTTAAAAATTTAACTGAAAAGAAAAATGTTAGTATTATTTCTGGAAATGAAAGTTTTGAGGATATTGAAAACTCCCAAATGAGGAAAGCTATAGCTAGAAGGTTAAAAGAGTCCAAATTTACTGCTCCTCATTATTATTTAAATGTTGAATTTAATATGGATAATGCTATAGCTTTTAGAAAACAGTATAATACTATTCCTGATACAAAAATTTCATTTAACGATATTGTTATTAAAGCATGTGCCATTGCATTAAAACAACATCCTAGAGTTAACTCACAATGGTTTGAAGACAAAATGAGACTTAATCATCATGTGCATGTAGGGGTTGCTATTGGAGTTCCAGATGGACTTGTTGTTCCAGTTGTTAAGTTTGCAAATGAAAAATCATTAACTGAAATTGGATTTGAAATTAAAGATTATGCTAAAAAATCAAAAGAAAAAAAATTGAAACCTGATGAAATGGAGGGTAGTACTTTTACAGTCTCTAATTTAGGAATGTTTGGGATTCAAGAATTTACTTCAATTATTAACCAACCAAATTCTGCTATTCTATCGGTTGGAAGTATAGTTGAAAAGCCAGTGATTAAGGAGGATAAGGTTCAAATAGGGAATACCATGAAGTTAACATTGGCATGTGATCACAGAACAGTAGATGGGGTTACTGGATCTTTATTTTTAGAAACACTTAAGGGTTACATTGAGAATCCTGTTACTATGTTAGTTTAATTTTTAATTCATTAACATTATGAAAAATATAGTAATTACTGGTTCTAGTAGAGGAATAGGTTTAGAATTAGCTAAAATTTTTAATAAAAATAATTTTAATGTAATTGCTTTATCAAGAAATTACTCTGTCCTAAATGATTTAAAATTAAAGAATGTAAAATCATTTTATTTGGATATTTCATCTTCTAAATCAATAGTGAAAGCTGTAGCTTTAATATATAAAGAATTTAAAAAAATAAATATTCTAATTAATAATGCAGGGCTTTTAATTAACAAACCATTTATAAATACGTCTTTTGAGGATTTTGAAAAAGTTTATAAAGTAAATGTATTTGGCGTTTCGGAATTAATTAGGCAACTTTTCCCACATTTTAATGAAAACAGCCATGTAATTAATATTAGCAGTATTGGAGGAATTGCAGGCTCTAGTAAATTTTCTGGATTATCTGCATATTCAAGTAGCAAAGGTGCATTAAATATTTTGACTGAAATGTTAGCGGAAGAATTTAAAAATACAGAAATAAAGATTAATACTTTGGCTTTGGGAGCAGTACAAACCGAGATGTTAGAAGAGGCATTCCCTGGATATAAAGCAAGTATAAATCCAATTGAAATGGCAGATTTTATCTATAAATTTTCATTAGAAGGCAACAGTTTTTTTAATGGTAAAATAATTCCTGTCTCTATTACAAATCCATGATAAATCACCAAGTTTTAAATTATGTTCCAGTAAACTCTCTTAACTATATTAAAAAAATTATTTCAGAGGATAATTTGGTAATAAAAGTAGTTAAAGAAAGAAAAACTAAGCATGGAGATTTTAGAAAATTAAAAAATGGATTTAATCAAATTACTCTCAATTACAACAAGAATCAATATAGATTTCTTATTACATTGATTCATGAGCTCGCTCACTTCAAAGTTAGTACTAACATAAACAAAAATCTTCGCCCTCATGGAATTGAATGGAAAATGACTTTTCAAAAAATGATGTTACCAATTCTAAATAATAAAATTTTTCCAGAAAAAATCTTATCAAAATTGGCTAAACACTTAATAAGCCCTAGAGCCTCATCTGATTCTGATACTGATCTAGTTGTTTCTCTAAATGAATATGATTTTAATAATGATAATAAATGTTTTTTGTATGATATTTTAAATGATAATTTATTTGAATACAGAGATTCAAAAATTTATAAAAAAATAAATAAATTGAGAAAAAGATATATTTGTGAAGAAATTAAAACTGGAAAAAAGTATTTATTTTCTCCAGTTTGTAGAGTAAAAAAAATAAATTATGAAAAGAGTAGCGGTTAGTGGATATTTTGATCCAATTCATATTGGACACTTAGAATATTTGAAATTAGCTAAAAAACTTGGAGATAAATTGGTTGTTATTGTTAATAATAATCATCAGTGTGTTTTAAAAAAAGGAAAACCGTTTATGGATGAATCCGATAGAGTTAAGATTATTAAAAGTTTAAAAATGGTTGATGAAGTTTATTTATCTATTGATAGAGATAAAACTGTTTGCGCATCTTTAATGGATATTAAACCAGATATTTTTGCAAATGGAGGAGATAGAAGTACTGGGGAAGTTCCTGAATTATCAATTTGTAAAAAATATAATATTAAAATTATAGATGGTTTAGGAAAAAAAATTAGAAGTTCATCTGATTTGACAGGACTTAAACAAAAATAGATATGGAATCTAAATTTAATTTTTCTGAAGAGGAAAATATTCAAAACCTTTCTGAAAAATCTGTTTCTAAAAATGCAAAAGGGTTTTTTCAATCACTATATATTTTTTTTAAAGAAACTTTAGACTTTAGAAGAAATACGGATAAAGAATCAACTATAAATTCAATCAAAGAAGATATTTCTATTAAAGGAGCAAATGCATGGATTTTAATATGTTCAATTTTTGTAGCATCTGTTGGTTTAAATGCAAACTCAATACCAGTAGTTATAGGGGCAATGTTAATTTCCCCTTTGATGGGACCTATTTTAGGTTTTGGAATGTCTATAGCAATTAATGATTTAGAGACTTTAAAAAGATCATTTATAAACTTTGTAGTAATGGTTTCTTTAAGCGTAATAACTGCCTATTTGTTTTTTGCCTTTTTTCCATTAAGAGAAGAATCTTCAGAACTTTTATCTAGAACTAAACCTGATATAAGAGATATATTAATTGCCTTTTTTGGAGGATTAGCGTTAATAATAGCTAAGACCAAGAAAGGTACTATATCTTCAGTAATTTTTGGAGTAGCCATTGCCACAGCACTTATGCCACCTTTATGTACTGTGGGCTACGGGTTAGCTACTGGAAATAATATTTTTTCACTAGGCGCAATGTATTTATTTATGATTAATACATTATATATAATATTAGCAACTTATTTGGTGATTAAATTACTTGGTTTTCCAATGATTAACTACGCCAATTCTAAAAAGAGAACCCTAATTGCTAGAATAGTAACATTTTTCTCAATATTAATGTTAATTCCAGCATATATTACCTTTATGGGTGTTTTGAATGAAAGTAAGTTCAATTCTTCTGCTACCAAATTTTTAAAAACTGAATTAGATGGTTTAAAAAATAAAGAATATTTAGAAGATACAGCAATTAAAAAATACAATCCTAATGAAAATAAAGAATCATTTTCATGGCCTTGGAATGTTAAAGAATCAGAAATAGTTTTGAATATGTTTGGTTTGGAACCAATATCAAATGAAGCTATGGATCTTCTATCTTCCAAAATGGTAAAGTATCCAAATTTATCCCAAACCAAAATTATTTTTAATCAAAAAAACATAGAAAATGATTTTAAAGAACAAAAACGTTTTTTAGTTGAATTAAGACAAAGAGATTCTATAGATTTAATTGAAAAAAATATTCAAATTCAAATATTGAATAAAAAAATATCTGATTTTGAAAAGAAAGATAAAATTAATCTATTGTTTGATGATATTTTTAATGAAATAAATATTCATTTTGAAGAAATAGAAGAATTTTATTATGATAAATCAAACTCTGATAGTATACCTGTATTTTTAGTTAAATGGTCTAATAATATTAATGAAGATATAATTATTAATAAAGAAAAAAAGTTAAATAAATGGATATCATACAAACTATCTAATATGCCATTTAAATTAATCAGAAAATAAAATTCATAAGAATTTTTTTACTTTTTTAAGCAGTTCTGATGAGTAAACAAAATCAGTAATAGATTGGTTTTTAGTTGAAAAAATTTCTTTGTTAGTTCCTTCCCAGTTTTTTTCACCATTCACAAGAAAAACTATTTTTTCACCAATTTCCATAACAGAATTCATATCGTGTGAATTTATTATAGTAGTTATATTATATTCTTTTGTAATTTCTTGAATAAGATTATCTATAATAATTGCAGTTTTTGGATCTAATCCAGAATTTGGCTCATCACAAAATAAATATTTAGGGTTCATAACTATAGCTCTAGCTATAGCTACACGTTTTTGCATTCCACCTGATAGTTCTGAAGGTAGTTTTTGTTGTGCATTATCTAATTCAACTCTTCTAATGGCATTTTCTGCTTTTTCATATATTTCAGATTCATCTTTTTGGGTAAGCATTTTTAATGGAAACATAACATTTTCTAAAACAGTCATTGAATCAAACAAGGCGCTTCCTTGAAAAACCATTCCCATTTCTCTTCTCAAAAGTGTTTTTTGATTTTCTGTCATTTCCTTATTTGAAATGCCATCATATAATATTTCTCCATCATCTGGAATATGAAGACCTAATAAGCATTTTAATAATACAGTTTTTCCAGACCCACTCTGACCAATTATTAAATTCGTTTTACCTTGAGTGAATTTTGTAGAAATATTATTTAAAATTAGATTTCCATCAAATGTTTTGTTTAATTTTTTTATTTCAATCATTAGCTTAATAATAATTGGGTTACTATAAAGTTGACTATAATAATTATTATAGATGTCCATACAAATGATGATGTACTTGCTTTACCAACTTCTAAAGCACCACCTTTCATATAAAAACCATGATATGATGGAACAGTAGCTAAAATAAATGCAAATAAAAAAGTTTTTATATAGGCATAAAAAACATGAAATGGTTCAAAATCCATTTGAATACCTGTTATAAAAGCTTCACTAGGAACTCCAGCAAAAGCCATAGCAGAATAGCCTCCAAAAATTGCTATAAACATTGCTATTGTGATAACAAAAGGATAAAAAAGCAAAGCTATAATTTTTGGAAATACTAAATAATTTAGAGGATTTATTCCCATAACTTCTAAAGCATCAATTTGTTCAGTTACCCTCATTGTTCCAATGCTAGAAGTAATGTATGAACCAACTTTTCCAGCCATTATTATTGACATAAAAGTTGGAGCAAATTCGAGTATCACGGATTGTCTTGTGGCAAATCCAATTAATGATTTTGATAAAAATGGACTACTTAAATTTAAAGCAGTTTGGATTGATACAACGGCACCTATAAAAAAAGAAAGAATAACTACAATTGGAATAGATTCAATAATAAGATCATTTATTTCTTTAAAAATCAAATTTTTTAATACCCTCCATTTACTTGGTTTAAAAAATGACATTTTAATCATAATAAAATATCTACCAATATCATTTAAATAGAACATAACAATGTTTCTTATCCAAAGTTATGAATATTGAATTAAAGTATTATTAACTAAATTTTAATTAATGAAATTTTAAACTTGATAAGTTATTGCATTTATATTCATACCAGCACCAACACTTCCAAAAAGAATTATATCACCTTTTTTGATTTTATGATTTTTAAGTTTATTTTTTTTAACTAAATCATATAATGTTGGAATAGTAGCAACTGAGTTATTACCTAATTTTCTAATTGACATAGGCATTACAGAGCTAGGGGGAGTTAAATTAAAAAGCTTATAAAATCTAGATACAATAGCTTCATCCATTTTTTCATTAGCTTGGTGTAGAAATACTTTTTTAACATCATTTATTGACTTTCCACTTTCATCTAAACATGATTTCAAAGCAAGGGGAACATGAGTAATAGCAAATTCGTAAATTTTATGACCGTACATTTTAATATATTTTTCTTTAGATTTATTATTAGAATTATATGATTCTCCAAAAAATAAATAAAAAGTTTCTTCAGATGAATAAGAACAAGATTTGTGAGATAAAATTCCTGAATTAGAAATTTTAGATTTTTTCTCAATAATTGTAGCACCTGCTCCATCAGAATATATCATGGAATCTCTATCATTAATATCATATGTCCTTGATAATGTTTCTGTCCCTATAACTAAACATTTCTTAGCCATACCAGCTTTTATATATGCTTGAGCCTGGATAACTCCTTCAACCCACCCCGGACATCCGTTGATTAAATCATAACAAACACAGTCTGGGTTATTAATGCCTAGATTATACTTTACTCTATTTGCTAAACTTGGCAATGAATCTGATTGTTTAGTTCCAAACTTTACATCTCCAAAATTATGTGCAACAATTATATAATCTAAAGTTTCAGGATTAATTTTAGAATCTTTTATTGCATTCTTAGCTGCAATAACTGCTAAATCTGAAGCATTTTGGTCATTCTTAGCATATCTTCTTTCTTCAATTCCAGTTATTGAATTAAATTTTTTAATAATAATATCGTTTGAAACATTGAAAATAGTTCCATCAGAATTTAAAAAAGTATTTGAAAGAAAATCTGAATTTTTTTTAATAATTTTTGGAATACAAGATCCAGTTCCAGTTATGCGTATTGACATAATATTCAACTTTCTAAATGCAAAATAGAAAACTTACAATTAATAACCTAGTATTCTATATATGAATCAATTGGATAGCAAGTACAAACTAAGTTTCTATCACCATAAGCATCATCTACCCTTCGAACCGAAGGCCAAAATTTATTTTCAATTACAAAAGGTGAAGGGAAAACAGCATCTTTTCTACTATAAGGGTAATCCCATTTTTCATTACTTATCATTTTCAAAGTATGAGGGGCATTACAAAGTAAATTGTTTTTGTCATCAGCAGAACATTGGTTGATTTCAGTTCTGATAGCTATCATTGCATCACAAAAACGGTCAATTTCATCCAAATTTTCACTTTCAGTAGGTTCTATCATCATTGTTCCTGGAACGGGAAATGATACTGTTGGTGCGTGGAAACCATAATCAATTAATCTTTTAGCAATATCCATAACCCCAATACCATTTTCTTTAAAAGGTCGGCAATCTATAATTAATTCATGTGCTGCTCTTCCACTTTCACCTTTATAAAGCACGTTATAATATTTTTCAATTCTAAACTTAATATAATTTGCATTTAAAATTGCATATTCAGTAGAAGATTTAAGCCCTTTAGCACCAAGCATACATATATATCCATAAGAAATAACACATGCTAAAGCAGATCCCCATGGTGCACCAGATATTGATTTTACACTTTCTTTAGAACTAACATTAATAATTGGATTATTTGGCAAAAAAGGAACTAAATGTTTAGCTACACATATTGGACCAACACCCGGCCCACCTCCACCATGAGGAATAGCAAAAGTTTTGTGTAAATTTAAGTGACAAACATCAGCTCCTATTATGGAAGGATTTGTTAATCCAACTTGAGCATTCATATTAGCTCCATCCATGTATACTTGTCCTCCATAATTATGGATTATATCAGTTAATTCTTGTATAGATGATTCAAAAACGCCATGAGTAGAAGGGTAGGTAACCATAAGTGCAGCTAAATTATCTTTATGAATTTTAGCTTTTTCTTTAAACTCATCAACATTAATATTTCCATGTTTATCGGTTCCAATAACAATTACTTTCATTCCAGCCATTACAGCGGAAGCAGGATTAGTTCCATGAGCTGATGATGGTATTAAACAGATATTCCTATGGTTTTGTGATATGCTTTTTAAATATGCTCGAATAACCATTAATCCTGCATACTCCCCTTGAGCTCCTGAATTTGGTTGTAAAGATGTGCCTGAAAATCCAGTTATCTCATTTAATTGTTCTTCTAACTTTTTAATTAATTTTTGATATCCTTTTGCTTGAGTTAATGGAACAAATGGATGAATGTTATTCCATTTTGACCAGCTAATTGGAATCATTTCTGAGGCTGCATTTAGTTTCATAGTACATGATCCTAAAGAAATCATTGAATGAGTTAGTGATAAGTCTTTTCTTTCCAAACTTTTAATATATCTCATTAAACTAGTTTCAGAATGATGAGTATTAAAAATTTTAGTTTGTAAAAATTTTGATTTTCTTCTTAAGTTGACAGAAATTTTTATTTCTTCTGTACTATGATTTATTAAAACCGTATCCTTATCAATTGATTTAGAGATTACACCTACAATTGATTTAATGTCATTTAATGAAGTTGCTTCATTTATTGATATTGAAAAATGATTTTCGTCGATGTAATTAAAATTCATTTTATTTTTTTCAGCAAGAATTCTTATTTTTTTACTTGGACCTTCACAAAATAATGTGTCAAAATAATTCTTGTTTAGTTGTTTTATCCCAATTTTTTTTAATGAGTTCTCTAACAAAACTGTTAATTCATGGATTTTTGATGCTATTTTTTTTAGTCCATTAGGGCCATGAAAAACGCCATACATGCTTGCCATCACTGCAAGTAAAACTTGAGATGTACAAATATTCGAGGTAGCCCTATCTCTTTTAATATGTTGTTCTCTAGTTTGTAAAGCCATTCTTAAAGCAGGGTCTCCATCAACATCTTTAGATAATCCAATAATTCTTCCTGGAATTGATCGTTTATACTTTTCTTTTGTAGCAAAGAAAGCAGCATGTGGACCTCCATAACCAAGTGGGATTCCAAACCTTTGAGAGGTCCCTACAACTACATCGGCATCAAATTCAGAAGGTTTTTTAAGAATACATAAGGCCAAAATATCAGCTGCAATTACTATTTTAATATCATTTGATTTGGCTTTGATTGCATATTTTTCTATATCAATTATATTACCATGAATTCCTGGATATTGCATAATACATCCGTAAAATTCATCTGAGAATTCAAATTCATCAATTTTGCCAACTACAACCTCAATTCCCAAAGGTTCAGATCTTGTTTGTAAAAGTGAAATTGTTTGAGATAGAGTTTCATCTGAAACAAAGAACTTATTCTTATTTTCTTTTTTTTGTTCCCTTGATCTACAACTAAAAAGCATAGTCATAGCTTCAGCTGCTGAAGTGCTTTCATCTAACAAAGATGCATTGGATAATTCCATTCCAGTCAAATCACAAACTATAGTTTGGTAATTTAATAAAGCTTCCATTCTTCCTTGTGCAATTTCAGCTTGATAAGGTGTATATGCGGTGTACCAACTTGGATTTTCAAGAATATTTCTTTTTATAACTGAAGGAATAATAGATTCATTATATCCTAGGCCTATAAAAGATTTATAATTTTTATTTTTTTTAGCTAAATTTTTAATATGATTTAAATACTCATTTTCAGTTAAAGCCTCATCCAGTTTAAGTCCTGTATTAATTCTAATATTTTTTGGAATCGTTTCTGAAATTAATTCATCGATACTATTAATGCCTAATGAATTAAGCATTTCTTTTTTTTGATCTTTATTAATTCCGATATGTCTTGACGAAAAATTACTCATTAAGTTACTTATTTTATAGAATCTTTAATTACTTTATTTTTCAACTCTAATTTATATTCAATTATTTTATTTTGAACACTTTTATCTTTTATTCCTATAATTTCAGCTGCTAAAATTCCAGCATTTTTCGCTCCATTTAAAGCTACAGTTCCAACAGGAACACCTCCAGGCATTTGTAGAATTGATAGTACAGAATCCCATCCATCGATAGAATTTCTGGATTTTATTGGAACCCCAATTACTGGAAGAGGACTTATTGAAGCAATCATTCCAGGAAGATGAGCTGCTCCACCAGCTCCTGCAATAATTACTGAAATTTTCCTTTGATGAGCATTTTTTCCATAATCCATCATTTTATCAGGAGTTCTATGTGCTGAGACGATATCAACTTCATTAGAAATGCCAAAATAATTTAATATGTCAATGGCTTCTTGCATAACTGGAAGATCTGATTTGCTTCCCATGATAATACCAACTTTTGCCATAATTAATTTGTTTTTATTTTTATTATTTTTTTAATTGATTTTGCTATTGATAAACCATTTTTTAAACTTGTATCTAATATTGTTGCGTGCCCCATTTTTCTATTTGGTTTTGTTTCAGTTTTTCCATATAAATGAACAGAAACATTATCAAATTCCATGGCTTCTTTAATTCCATTATATCTAGCTGGGCCTGAAAACCCTTTTTCACCAACTAAATTAACCATAATTGCAAACATATTGGACTTTGAGCAGCCTAATGGTAAATCTAAAATAGATTTTATATGTTGATCAAATTGAGAATTAGTACATGCTTCAATGGAATAATGTGCACTATTGTGTGGTCTCGGAGCCACCTCATTTACTAATATTTTATTATCATTTGTAAGAAACATTTCAACAGCTAATAAACCTATTTGTTCAAATGATTTGGATACTTCTAAAGCAATTTCTTTTGCTTTAGCTTTAATATCATCATTAATTTGGGCAGGACAAATCACATATTCAACTTGATTAGAAATTTTATTAAACATCATTTCAACAATTGGAAAAACTTCAATTTGACCAGACTTATTTCTTGCAATTGTAGTAGCAATTTCTTTTTTGAATGGAACAAACTCTTCAATAATAAATTCACTTTCAGGAAGTCTTTTAAGGTCATTTAAAGAATTTAATATTTCTACTCCAAATCCATCATATCCAAACTTTGTTTTCTTCCATACACAAGGAAATTTTATTTCATTTTTATTAGTTGAATTTTTAAAATCTTTAAAGGATTTAAAATGCCAGAAATTTGCAGTAGGAATTTTGTTTTTAATAAAAAACTGCTTTTGAAGGTTTTTATCTTGTATAATTTTTAATGTTTTAGAACTTGGGAAAACTTTAATTCCATTAGACTCTAATTTTTCAAGAGCTTCTATGTTTACATGTTCAATTTCATAAGTTACTAAATCACATTTTTTTCCAAATTTATATACAGAATTAAAATCCATCAAATTTCCACTCTGAAATTCATTACATAGATTTTTGCATGGAGAATTTGGACTTGGGTCTAAAATATTTGTTTTTATATTTAATTTAGAAGTAACTTGTAATAACATTTTTCCAAGTTGACCACCACCAAGAATCCCTAATGTAAAATTTGAAGAAAAATAATTCATAAGAAATTATTTGTGCAAAAATACATTAAAAATGTAATGATCTATAAAATAATTTTACTATCGATTTTGGGTATATTTGTCTTTAAATTTTGTTAAGACAATGATTAATTTGATTCTATTTGGTAAACCAGGTTCCGGAAAGGGAACCCAAGCTGAATTTATTAAAAATAAATATGATTTAATCCATATTTCTACTGGAGATGTTTTTAGGTATAATATTTCGATGCAAACAGAACTTGGTCTTCTTGCTAAATCCTATATGGATAAAGGCGAATTAGTTCCAGATAATGTTACAATTAAAATGCTAGAAGCTGAAGTATCCAAGTCTCCTAATGTTAATGGATTTATTTTTGATGGATTTCCTAGAACAACTATTCAAGCAGAAATGCTAGATAAGTTTTTAAAGAATAAAGATTTAGAAATTTCTATGACAATAGCCTTAGAGGTTGATGAAGATATCTTAATAGAAAGACTTATTAACCGAGGGAAAGAAAGTGGGAGGGTAGATGATCAAGATAAATCAAAGATTCAAAATAGATTTGAAGAGTATAATAAAAAAACTTCCAAACTTATTGAATATTATAACAATCAAGGAAAATTTTATATTGTTGAAGGTTTAGGAGAAATTAATGACATAACCAAAAGAATATATAATCTTATAGATTCTAAAATATAATGACAGAGGGAAATTTTGTAGATTATGTAAAAGTAAATATTTCATCAGGAAATGGAGGAAAGGGATCTGCTCATTTTAGGAGAGAAAAATATATAACTAAAGGAGGTCCTGATGGAGGAAATGGCGGAAGAGGGGGCCATGTAATTGTTGTAGCAGATAAATCCTTATGGACATTATATCATTTCAAGCACCAAAAGCATTTTAGATCAGATCATGGAGGTGATGGAAGTAAAAGTAGAAGTTCAGGTGCAGATGGAAAAGATGTTTATATTAAAGTTCCTTTAGGAACAATTATTAAAAACAGCAATACAAATGAAATTATCCATGAAACTCTTAAGCATGGTGAAGAAAAAATAATTTTAGAAGGTGGAATGGGTGGATTAGGTAATTGGAATTTTAAAAGCTCAACCAATCAGTCTCCTAGATATTCACAGCCTGGAATCAATGGAAAAGAGATGCGGATAATATTAGAGTTGAAAGTTCTAGCTGATGTTGGTTTAGTTGGTTTTCCTAATTCTGGCAAATCAACATTACTTAAAACAATAACTTCTGCTAAGCCCAAAATAGGCAATTATGAGTTTACTACTCTTAAGCCTAATCTTGGGATAGTTGAATATAGAAATTATAAGTCTTTTATTATTGCTGACATACCTGGAATTATTGAAGGGGCTTCTAAAGGAAAAGGTTTAGGACATTATTTTTTAAGACATATTGAAAGAAATTCTATTCTTCTTTTTTTAATTTCTAGTGAATATGAAAAAATTATCGACAGATATAATATTTTATTAAATGAATTAAAACAATATAATCCAGAACTCATGGATAAGGATAGAATTATTGCTATTTCTAAATGTGATCTTATAAATAAAAGTAGAATTACGGAGATCGGTTTAGAAATAGAAAAACATATTAAAAATACTCCTTATTGCTTTATTTCATCTCTGTCCAATTTTGGTTTAACAGAGTTGAAGGATAATTTATGGAAAGTACTAAATAATTAATAAACTTTAATTTTGAAATTGTAGGTTAAATGAAAATTCACTTTATAGCTATAGGAGGAAGTGCAATGCATAATTTAGCAATTGCTCTACACTTGAAAGGTTATTCAATTACAGGAAGTGATGATAATATATTTGAACCTTCTAAATCTAGATTGGAAAAATTTGGACTTCTTCCTAAAGAATTTGGTTGGTTCCCTTCCAAAATTTCATCAAAATTAGATTTTGTAATTCTAGGAATGCACGCAAAAGAAGATAATCCAGAACTTTTAGAATCAAAGAATCAGAATATTAAAACTGTCTCTTATCCAGAATTTATCTATGAAATGTCAAAAGATAAAACAAGAGTTGTTATTGGGGGAAGTCATGGTAAAACTTCAATTACAGCTATGATTTTACATGTTTTACAGGAGTGTAACAAAAATGTTGATTTTATGGTAGGAGCTCAAGTAGATGGCTTTGAGACGATGGTGCATTTGACTGAGAATAATGATTTTATTGTTTTGGAAGGCGATGAGTATTTATCTTCACCTATTGATAGACGTCCAAAATTTCATCTTTATCAAGCTAATATTGCTCTTATTAGTGGAATTTCTTGGGATCACATTAATGTTTTTCCAACAAAAGAAAATTATATAAATCAATTTGAAAAATTTATAGATACAATTATACCAGGAGGAGTTTTGGTTTATAATAGCCTAGATTCTGAAGTTGAAAAGATTTCTATTCAGTCTCAAAAATCTATTAGAAAATTAGATTATTCTATTCCTGATCATATAATCAAAAATGGCAAGACATTTTTAATAACCGATGAAGGAGAAATACCATTAAATATTTTTGGCGACCATAATTTAAGTAATCTTTCAGGCGCAAAATTAGTTTGTCAATTGATTGGTATTCATGATGAAGACTTTTATAATTCAATCGTCTCATTTAAAGGTGCTGACAAGAGACTAGAAATAATTCTTAATATGAATGATAGAAATGTTTTTAAAGATTTTGCTCATTCTCCAAGTAAAGTTATAGCTGCAACAAATGCTATTAAAAAACAATTTAAAAGAAGAAAGCTTATTGCACTTTTAGAACTTCATACTTTTAGTAGTCTAAATGAGAATTTTATTAATGAGTATAAAGACTCATTAAAAAGCGCAGATTTAGCAATTTTATTTTATGATCCAAATGCAGTGTTGAATAAAGGTTTAAATGAGATAAATAAAGAAAAAATAAAAAGTGCTTTTAATGATTCTAATCTTAAGGTTTTTTCAGATTCTAATAAACTTCAAGATTTTTTATTAGAGCAATCCTATTCTTATTCTAATTTACTTTTTATGAGTTCTGGAAATTATGCATCTATTAATTTAAATTTCTTAATTAATCAAATAAAAGAAAGTGAATGATTCTTATCTACTCTAATATAATAACTCCAAGAATTAAATATATTTTCAAACATATTTTTAAATTAAGATTAGGTGTTGATGTGAATTTTACATCAGATATTGATAACTTTAAAAATTATGATTCATATAAAATGAGTTATAATAATGATCAAATTGATAATGAGTTTTATATTAACACTTCAGAAATTTTATTTTCTTCTAAAATTGAAGATTTAGAAATTAATGTTCAAAATTGGGATGGACATCCTGTTTTTTTTTTCAATAAAGATAATCCCTTTTTTAAGTTTGATATTTTTGCTGCTAGTTTTTATCTAATTAGTCGTTATGAAGAATATTTATTACACTTAAAAGATGATTTTGGTCGTTTTGATCCCTCTTCAAGCATTGCTTATAAAAATAGATTTTTAAACAAACCAATTATTGATTTTTGGATTGAAAGATTTAAATCAAAATTATTAGAATTTTATCCAGATTTTAATTTTAAAAAACAATCTTATAAATTAATTACTTGTTTAGAAGTCCCTTGTGCTTTTGATTTTAAAGGTAAAGGGTTAGTTAGAACAATTGGAGGTGTTGTTAGAGATTTCTTACGATTAGATATTTATAGATTATATAGGCGAATTCCTGTTTTATTAAATGTAAGAAGGGATCCATTAGATAATTATTCTAATTGGATAGATTTAAATAAAAATAATGGTCTAGAAACAATGGTATTTTTTTTAATTGGAAATTTTTCAAGATATGACAGAAATTTAAGTTTTTATTCCAAGTCATTTACCGAAAAAATTAAAGATATTTCTGATTTTTGTGAAGTCTCTTTACTTTCTTCTTATTCCTCATTGAAAAATGAAAAATTATTAGAGTTTGAAACAAACAAATTACAATCAATTGTTCATAGATCTATTAAAAAAAATAGACAGAATTTACTGAAGATTGATTTTCCGCTAACTTACAGGAATTTTGCTAGGTTTGGTTTTAATCATGATTATAGTCTTCAATATTATGATATGCCTGGATTTAGAGCAAGTACAACAAACCCATTTTATTTCTTTGATTTAGAAAATGAATTGGAAACTAAACTTTTAATTCATCCAGTGTGTGCAACAGATAGAGTTTTGAAAATTTACAAAAAACCTATTTTAGCTAGACAAGCATTAGAAGAAATTACGAGATATGTAAAAGAAATTAATGGGGAAATGATTTTGGTATTAAATAACTCGATTATTAGTGATTATTCCACAAATTATAAGTGGAAGAAAATGTTTAATAAATTTTTTAAATCTCATGGAAAAAATTCAAGGAATAACTGACATTTTTTTTGATTTAGATCATACTTTATGGGATTTTCAAAAAAATTCATCATTGACTTTTGATTATTTATTAAAAAAATATAAAATTGATATTGATTTAAGTACTTTTTTAAAAATTTATATACCAATTAATTTTTCATATTGGAAATTGTATAGAGATGAAAAAATTACTAAACAATTTTTAAGACATAATAGATTAAAATCAACATTTGAAAAACTAAATTTAAATGTTAAAGCTAAAATAATTGATCAGATTTCCGATGATTATGTTTTGTCATTGCCTAACAACAACTTTTTGATTAAGAATGGAATTTTCATCTTAGATTATTTAAAACAGAATTATACATTACATGTTATAACAAATGGATTTACTGAAGTTCAGAATAAAAAAATTATTAATTCTAATCTAAAAAAATATTTTGCTTTTATTATAGATTCTGAAACAGTTGGTGTTAAGAAGCCTAATATTAAAATTTTTAAATATGCTTTAGAGGTTTCCAATGCAAATCCTGAAAATTGTTTGATGATTGGAGACAATTTAGAAGCAGATATTTTAGGCGCTATCAATGCTGGTTTTAATGCAATTCATTTTAATAATAACAATGAACCGATTCATAATCATTGTATGATAATTGATGATTTAAAAAATTTAAAGGAAGTTTTATAATTAAAATCCTCTTTGGCGGACTATTTCATATAATATAGTTCCACATGCTACCGATACATTTAAGGATTCTATTTTTCCAAGTAAGGGGATCTTAATTAGCTCATCACACAGGGCTAATATAGATTTTGATAAGCCCTTACCTTCAGAACCCATAATTATTGCTTGAGAGCTCTTAAAATTAGTTTGATATATGTTTTTTTCTGCTTTTTCACTAGCTCCATAAATCTTAATCTTTAATTGTTTTAAAAGATATATGGCATCTTTTATATGGCTTACTTTACAAATTGGAACATTAAAGACTGCTCCTGAGGATGTTTTAATTGTGTCACCATTTACTGGGGCACTTCCACTGGATTGAATTATAATACAATCTACGGCTGTACATTCAGCGGTTCTAATTATTGCTCCAAAATTTCTTACATCTGAAATTTGGTCCAAAATTAATATTTGACAATAATCTTTCTTATTTTCTATAATTTTACTCATTTCATCAATTGATAAAAATTTTATAGGTGCTATGGTAGCTACAACTCCTTGGTGATTTTTAAGAGTAAATCGATTGAGCTTTTCTATTGGAACATAAGAAATTTCAATATTATTTTTATTTAAGGTTTTTATTAGATCAAATGCAGAAGCTCCTTTTAATCCCATTTGGACATATACTCTGTTTAATGATTTTTCTGATTCAATGGCTTCTTTTACAGATCTTATTCCATAAATTAAAGTTTCTTCTTTACTCATTTTAAGAATCTAGTGAATTAAAGTAAGTAATTAGTCCTTTTAAACTTTCTTTATTTTTAAGGTTTAGTTTATTTTCTTTTCTGTATTTTTTATATAACTTTTCATTAAAAAGCTTAAGGTCCATCATTTTTTTGTGAGAAGTAGGTAGTTTATAGGCTTTATTATTATGAAAAATTAAATAAACGCCATTATTTCTCCACTCAGGCCTTGGTGGTTTAGAATATCCTGATGTTGGAGCAGGGATAGCAGATTTTTGAGGCATTTCAAGTTTTTTTTGTGGAAAATAGAATAAAGAATAGTTTTCTAGTACTAAGCATTCTTCTAAAATTCCAATAGTATTTGTTTTTGACCCTAAATTAAAGGAATATAGTTTATAAGATGTTTCTCCAATATATACTTTTACTGTATCATCAATTTCAATAGCACTAGGCTCAGAGTTAATATTTTTTTTAATCTCGAACTTTTGCTCTGAAACATTTAGCCTAATAAGAGCGTTATACTGCTTTCCATTATTAAAAAGTAATTTTCCCTCTGAAAATTCTTTATTTAAATAAGGGTTTCCTTTTGCATCACCATCATATTTCATTAATCTTTGAATAAGAACATTTCCAGAATTAAGAAGTTGATCCTGACTTATATCGTAGTTTTGAGAAAATCCATTATAACATATGGATAACATTAATAAAATAATTACTTTCTTCATATTTTTTTTAATTTAATTGACAAATATTGTTCCGCTTTTGACTTTATTCCAAATATATAAATAAAAAAAGCACCCATAAGGGTGCTTTTTTTATTATTAAGCAGATGTAATACTAATTACTTAGTATCCCACCAAACTCTTGAATCTTGGCTATATCCAGAAACCGCAGCAACTGCAGCATCGTGATTAGCTTTGTTTGCACTAGCAGTACGAGTACCGTACCCATGTCTTTTAGGAATTCCAGTACCGTTTAAGATATCTTTAGCTGGAGTTAATGCAGGAGCATCAAGTCTTCTCCATTCAGCCCAAGCTTCATATCCTTGTAAGTATAATGCAACCCACTTTTCATATGCCATATTATCCATTGAAAATGCAGGAACAGTAGCTAGGTAAGCTGTAGCATCGGCAGTACTTACACCCCATTGAGCGTGAGAAGCTGCTATACCTAATTCATACCATGTCTGAGCAGAGCCAGCAGAAGCAGGAATCCATCCTCTGTGCGCTGCTTCAGCATATGAGAAACATACTTGAGCATAAGAAAATAACATTCCACTTTGTGTAGCATCACTCTTATATATTACCTCGTGAGGCATATAAGAAACCCAAGCTTGTAGAATACCTGGTGTTAATACACCATAAGGCATCCCTCCATATATTTTTCCATCTACAGTAGTGTATTTAACAGGAACTTTAGCAGATCCACCAGCACCACCACCTGCTGTAACAACAGGAGCGGCATACTTATGTAATCTTGGGTCATTCTTAGCAATTAATGCTTCAACCATAGTATCACTAGCAGCATAGTCATCTCTAGTTTGGAATCTATCTTGCCATGGATTATCATTGTCATCAGCAGCAGTGTAAGGGTAATGAACATTATGAGCATTACCAGCAAGAACTCCACCATTATGAGCTTCAACGAATTTAGCTGCAGCAGTACTAGCATCAACATCAGCCATTCTAAGTGCCATTATCATCTTCATAGTGTTACCAAATCTTTTCCACTTATCTGCATCTCCGTTGAACATGAAGTCTCCATTCAATCCACCTCCATCTAACATTCCTAAAGCAGCATCTATCTGAGCAAGCATGCCCGTATAAACATCTTTTTGGCTATCAAATTTAGGTTTTAAGTTGTCAACTCCCTTCAATGCTTCAGAGTAAGGAATTGCTCCCCATCTGTCTGTCATTACTTGATACATGTAAACCTGTAATAGGTGGGCTACACCCATTTGCATACCAGCTGAACCTGAAGAACTATAGGATCCAGGATCTGAGGTATTCAAATCAATTACAGTTTGAAGATTCATCAATGGACCAGTATAAAAACTGTCAAAATTCCATTGAATTGTTTCATAACAAGAATCATCATTATATGTAATCTCAGAAATGTGTTGAACATATAATATACCTGCATTAGCATTTGCTACAATTCCAGGAATACTTCTCATAGATGCAGTTATAAGTGCACCAGTGTTAGCTTTAGAAACTGCATTAGGGTTTAGATTTTCATCACCGAAATCTACAGTTTCACAGGACATAAACAATAAGCTACTTACTGTTAATAATCCGATTATTTTTTGAATTTGTTTTTTCATCTTTTATAAAATTAAAATTTAAAGCTTACGTTAAGTCCAAATGTTCTTGCAGATGGTAATTGACCACCTTCAGAAGCGTAATAACTACCAGACCAGTTTGAACCAAGCTCAGAAGGATCTAGTCCAGGACTTTTCTTTCCTCTGTAGTCTCCCCAATCTGTTGTTTCAGAAAGGATAGCAAGGTTTGTTCCAATTAAAGCAACATTAATTGCATCAAAAGGAGTTTTACTTAGTTGGTCATTATTAAATGTGTAGCCAATTCTTACTTGTCTTAATTTAACAAATGAAGCATCAACTAACCATAAATCATCTCTTGTCCAGTTACCCCAAGCCCAAGAATCTGGTGCTCTGTAAACATCTGCAACTGTACCATCTAAATAGACACCTACTTGGTGAATACCTCCACCTGCAGAAACAGCATCTCTCTTAGGGTTTCCTTTATCATTTAGACCAGCCGTCCACTCATGAAGTCCAGCAGCCATAGAGAACATGTCTGTAACAGAGTGGTATAAACCACCTTCTTGGAAATCAATTCCAACAGCAAAGTCCCAATTTTTATATACAAGACTTGAAGTTATACCTCCAGTAAAGTCTGGCATGATATTACCAAGTAATTGGTTGTTTTCATATCTGTGGTTTCCACTGTTATATAAAACCCAATTTCCAGCTGCATCTTGCAATCTCTTTCTTCCATATAACATACCCCATTCTTGACCTACGATTTCTTGAAGGTCCATACTAGACCAAGATAACCATGAGTCTAAGATATTTCTTTCAATACCTTCGTAGATAAAGTCAACTGTTTTTTTGAATCTTCCGAAGTTAACTGAAACATCCCATCTTAAATCATCAGTTAGAATTGGAGTACCAGAGATCATTGCCTCAACACCAGCAGTAGATGTAATTTTTGAGTTTACATTTAATCCTGTATATCCAGTACCTCCTGCAGCAGTAATTGCTACTGGAAGATTAGAATCTTCTCTATCAAAATATGTAAAGTCAAGTCCTAATCTGTTTTTTAAAAACTTCATTTCAAGACCATACTCTAATTCTGTTCTCATTCCTCCAGTTAAATTTGGATTTGCAAGAGTGTTAGGAACATTTAGTGCAGCTAACGATCCGTAAGCTGTACCAGATGAATATGTTGGACTTGTTTGGTAAGTTCCAGGGAAAATAGGAGCTTCTGCATAATTTACTCTTACCTTACCAAAGCTTAACCAGTCTTGATCAGCTAAAGTATGGAAAAGGAAACTAGTAGAAAGTCCATAAGTTTCAATTCTGTTGTTATCAGCAGCTGCAGTCGAACCCCAGTCTAATCGATAAGAACCATCTAAATATAACATACTCTTCCATCCAAGTGATAAAAGTCCATAAGCAGATATCCTACTATTGTTGGTTCTACTTGTACTGTAACTTGGCTTATCCTTTGAATTAGCTATAGTATAGAAATCAGGAATCGCTAAACCACCAGATGTATTAGCACTTGTCGAAATAGTTTTGTTTTGACCAGCACCATATCCTAAAATTGCGTTTAAATCGAAATCATCAGTAATTCGCTTGTCGTAAGCAAGTTTAGCAACAACTTCATTTTTTTCAGTTACGTAAGAACCCTCGCCATAACTAGCTTGAGTATTTAGAGTATTGACTCCTACATAAGTTCTTCCCCAACTTGATCTGTTGTATTGTCTTCTTTTAACTTCAACATTAGCAGAAAGACCTTCTATAATATCGTAGTTTAATCCAAAGTTCCCAGAGTAAGTTGAATTCTTGTTTTTATTAGTATTCTGATATTGCTCGTAATGTGGAGCATCCCAGTATTGTGGTTTAGCATTTCTAGCAGACTTTCTGTTCCAAGTGTAAAAAGCTCCATTATAATGGTAACTATTTTTTAACCTGTCCATGTCTAGCTGTCTTTGCCACCACTGGCTAAAGTTAGAAGATAAACTTCCATAACCACTACTAACAAAATTATCTGTATCCATAACTCTTGCATTTAAACTTGCATATACAGTTAATTTATCTGTAGCGTTTAAAGAAGCGTTAATATTTACATCATAAGTATCTCTAGAGGCATTAGGAACAGGAATAGTAGCTTGGCTAACTCTTCCAGTAGCTCTAACACTAAAATCCTCTCCACCTTTTGCAAAAGACATACTAGTTGTATTTGCTACACCAGTTTCGAAGAAATTTTTAACATTGTTAGGGTTTGGAGACCATGGTCTAGTTACTCCCCACTCAGGGTGACCAGGAATCCATGAATCCCAATGTCTAGCTAATGTTCCATCCATTTTTGGACCCCAAGATTCATCAGCTGCATAATAAGGAATATTTTGTCCATTAAATGCTGCCCAAGATGCTGGGTCTGTAGCTGGATTGTAAGCAAATGTATCCCAAGCTTGAGAATATCCACCACCATATTCATTTTGGTATGGATGAAGTCTACTAATATTACTCACAGTAGTATTATGGTCTACAGAGATATAAGATTCTCCTGCTTTTGCTTTTTTAGATGTAATTATAATTACACCACTTTTAGCCTCTGACCCATAAAGAGCAGTTGCAGCAGCACCTTTTAATACTGTAATGTTATCAATGTTATCAGTATTAATATCTGTACTGCTAACTTTGATACCATCCACTACATATAAAATATCCATTTCACCTCTTAAACGAATTGCACTTGATTCAAATGTTGAACTGGTACCAGAAATAACCTGAACACCAGCAACTTTACCTGCAAGCGCAGTTTTAAAGTCTCTTTCTTTAGTTTTTGTCAATGCGTCACCAGTAACTTTTTGTTGGGCATAACCTAGAGACTTAGCCTCACGAGTAATACCAAGAGCAGTTACAACAACTTCTTCTAATGCACTATCAGAAGAAAGAGTGACGTTTAAAGTAGCAGATGCTCCAACGGTAACATTTTGAGCTACATATCCTACATAACTAACAGAAAGAACATCCCCTTCTGAAGCCATAATAGTATATACACCATCAAAATCTGTTGTTACACCGTTATTAGTATCAACTACTATTACGGTAGCACCTGGAATAGGCACACCAGCATCATCGGAAACAGTTCCGCTAACACTCTTCTGTGCAAAACTCCATTGAAACACCATCATTAGAGACAGTGTTAAAAACTTAAATAATTTTGTTTTCATATTTATATTATTTATTTGAATCTGCAAAAATGTTAATAATAAGTTAATAAAACAACAAATTATTCACTTTTTAGCATAAATTATGAAATTCTTATCTGTTATATATGTTTTTTGCTAAGTTAATAATTTTTAATAATACAATTTATTAATTTGATAAAATTTCCTCTGGAGCCCCTCAATAATTTATATTTTATAAAATTATAATTTTAATTTTTATTATTAAATATTTGTTTATCAACATTTTAACTCATTTGTTTTTCTGTTTTATAATTATAATTTAAATATTATACAGTAATATTAAAATTTAAAAATAAAGAATTTAATTGTCCTTATATATATAACTACATTTTAGATTAAATACTATTTCTAACCTTTTTCCTATAATTTTTCACTATTCCATTTGATTAATTATAAAAATAAATTACATTTGCACGCCCAAACAGGGGAAAAATATAGAATTATGCCTACAATATCACAGTTGGTTAGAAAAGGAAGGAAAAAGATTACTAAAAAAAGTAAGTCTGCCGCGCTAGTTTCTTGTCCTCAAAAAAGAGGTGTTTGTACAAGAGTGTATACAACTACTCCTAAAAAACCTAATTCTGCTATGCGTAAAGTAGCAAGAGTTAGACTTACTAATGGAACTGAGATAAATGCATATATCCCCGGTGAAGGTCATAACCTCCAAGAACACTCAATTGTTCTTGTAAGAGGAGGTAGAGTAAAAGATCTTCCTGGAGTACGATATCATATTGTTCGTGGAGCATTAGATACGGCTGGTGTTGAAGGAAGATTGCAAAGAAGATCAAAATATGGCGGTAAACGTCCAAAAAAATAAAAAAAAACTAATGGATGTTCAAATTAATTTGAACCTCTCTAAAACTAAGTAAATGAGAAAAAGTAAGGCAAAGAAAAGACCATTACTTCCTGATTCCAGGTTTAATGATCAATTAGTAACAAGATTTGTCAATAATCTCATGTGGAACGGAAAAAAGTCCACAGCTTTTAAACTTTTTTATGATGCTATTGATATTATTGAAGAGAAAAAGCAAGATTCAGAAAAAACAGCCCTTCAAATATGGAAAGATGGATTATCAAATGTGATGCCTCATGTTGAAGTTAGAAGTAGAAGAGTAGGAGGAGCAACTTTCCAAATTCCTATGCCTATCAGATCTGATAGAAAAATTTCAATGGCTATGAAATGGTTAATTTCTTATGCTAGAAAACGTAATGAAAAATCTATGGCATTAAAATTAGCTTCTGAAATATTAGCTGCTGAAAAGGAAGAAGGAGCTGCTGTAAAGAAAAAAACAGATGTACATAAAATGGCTGAGGCCAATAAGGCATTTTCGCACTTTAGGTTTTAATTAGATTTAATATGTCAAGAGATTTAAAATTTACTCGAAATATTGGAATTGCTGCTCATATTGATGCAGGTAAAACTACTACAACTGAAAGAATTTTATTTTATACAGGAGTTAGTCACAAAATTGGTGAGGTTCACGATGGAGCTGCTACTATGGATTGGATGGAGCAGGAGCAAGAAAGGGGGATTACTATTACTTCAGCAGCTACGACTTGTACTTGGAATTTTCCGACAAATCAAGGAGAAACAAAAGATGACACCAAACCTTACCATTTTAATATTATCGATACACCTGGACACGTTGATTTTACAGTTGAGGTTAATAGATCATTAAGGGTTTTAGATGGTCTTGTATTTTTGTTTAGTGCTGTTGATGGTGTTGAGCCTCAATCTGAAACTAATTGGAGACTTGCTGATAATTATAAGGTTCCAAGAATGGGATTTGTAAATAAGATGGATAGGCAAGGTTCTAACTTTCTAAATGTTTGTACACAGATTAAGGATATGTTAAAGTCGAATGCTGTTCCAATTGTTTTACCTATTGGTGAAGAGGAAAATTTTAAAGGAATTGTAGACTTAGTTAAAAATCAGGCAATTGTTTGGCATGAAGATAAAATGGGTTCTACATATGATATTGTAGATATCCCTGAGGAAATGAAGCAAGAGGTTGAAGAATATAGAGCTAATTTGATTGAAGCAGTTGCAGAATATGATGATGCCCTGCTAGAAAAGTTTTTTGATGACCCTGATTCTATTTCTGAAGACGAAGTTCACGATGCACTTAGAAAAGCTACCCAGGATATGAGTATTATTCCTATGATCTGTGGTTCTGCCTTCAAAAATAAGGGTGTTCAATTTTTATTAGATGCTGTTTGTAGATATTTACCTTCTCCATTAGATAAGGAGGCAATTATTGGTACTGACCCTAAAACAGATTTGGATATTGAAAGAAAACCTAGTGTTTCTGAACCTTTTTCAGCTTTAGCTTTTAAAATTGCTACTGATCCCTACGTAGGAAGGTTAGCTTTTTTCAGAGTCTACTCTGGAAAACTTGAAGCAGGCTCCTATGTATTAAATAATAGATCTGAAAACAAGGAAAGAATTTCAAGAATTTTTCAAATGCATGCAGATAAACAAAACTCTATACCACTTATTGAAGCAGGAGATATTGGTGCTGCAGTAGGATTTAAGGATATTAAAACTGGAGATACTTTATCGGCAGAAAAAAGTCCAATAGTTCTAGAGAGCATGGTTTTCCCTGATCCTGTAATTGGTATTGCTGTTGAACCTAAAACAAAAGCTGATGTAGATAAACTGGGAATGGCTCTTGGTAAATTAGCTGAGGAAGATCCTACTTTCCAAGTCAAAACTGACGAGGCTTCGGGTCAAACAATCATTTCAGGTATGGGCGAACTTCACCTAGATATTCTTGTTGATAGATTAAAAAGAGAATTTAAGGTAGAAGTTAATCAAGGTCAGCCTCAGGTTGAATATAAAGAAGCAATCACTGCATCTGCTAACCATCGAGAAGTTTATAAAAAACAATCAGGTGGACGTGGTAAATTTGCAGATATTGTATTTACTATGGAGCCTGCTGAGGAAGGAAAACCAGGCTTAGAATTTATTAACCTAATTAAAGGGGGTAACATTCCTAGAGAATTTATTCCTTCAGTTGAAAAGGGTTTCAAAGAAGCTATGAAAAATGGTCCTTTAGCAGGTTTTGAAATGGATGCTATGAAAGTAACATTAAAAGACGGATCCTTTCATGCTGTTGATTCTGATTCACTTTCTTTTGAACTTGCTGCTAAGCTTGGATATAAAAGTGCCGCAAAATTAGCAAAATCTGTTATAATGGAACCTATCATGAAGTTAGAAGTACTAACCCCTGAAGAAAATATGGGGGATATTGTTGGAGATTTAAATAGAAGACGTGGACAGGTTAATAATATGGATGACAGAGCAGGAGCAAAAGTTGTTAAAGCTGAAGTCCCATTATCTGAAATGTTTGGATACGTAACTTCACTTAGAACTTTAAGTTCAGGTAGAGCTACATCAACTATGGAGTTTGATCATTATGCTGCTACACCTCAAAATGTTTCTGCTGAAGTTATAGCATCAATAAACGGAGGAAAAGAATAAAAACCAATTATATGAGTCAAAAAATTAGAATAAAATTAAAATCATACGACTTCAATTTGGTTGATAAGTCTGCTGAAAAAATCGTTAAGACTGTCAAAACAACTGGGGCAATTGTAACTGGACCTATTCCCTTACCAACAAATAAAAAAATATTTACTGTGTTAAGGTCCCCCCATGTTAATAAAAAATCAAGAGAACAATTTCAATTATCTTCCTACAAAAGATTATTGGATATTTACAGTTCTTCATCAAAAACTATTGACGCATTAATGAAACTTGAACTACCTAGTGGAGTTGAAGTAGAAATTAAAGTATAATTAAATTTAATAAAAAAATGTCTGGGCTAATCGGAAAAAAAATTGGAATGACAAGCATATATGATGATAATGGTAAAAATTTACCTTGTACTGTCATTGAAGCTGGTCCTTGTGTGGTTACTCAGTTAAAAACTAATGAAGTAGATGGATACAATTCTGTTCAATTAGGGTTTACTGATAAAAATGAAAAACATACTAATAATGCTGAGGCTGGACACTTTAAAAAATCTAAATCTGAACCTAAACAAAAATTAATTGAATTTCAAAATTTTGAACAAGAATTAAACCTTGGTGACAAGATAACCGTTGAACATTTTATTGAAGGTGAATATGTTGATGTTTCTGGAACTTCTAAAGGAAAAGGATTTCAAGGTGTTGTTAAAAGACATGGCTTTGCTGGAGTAGGTCAAGCAACCCATGGTCAACATAATAGATTAAGAGCTCCTGGTTCTATAGGAGCTGCTTCATACCCTGCTAGAGTTTTTAAAGGAATGAAGATGGCAGGAAGAATGGGAAATGAAAAAATTACTATTCAAAACTTAAGAGTATTAAAAGTTGTAGCTGAAAAGAATTTACTTGTATTAAAAGGATGTGTTCCAGGACATAAGAACTCATTTGTAATAATTAGAAAATAATGAAAGTATCAGTTTTAAATATAAAAGGTAAAGATACAGGAAGGTCTGTAGACCTTTCTAAATCTATTTTTGAAATTGAGTCTAATGATCATGCTGTTTATCTAGATGTTAAGAGATATTTAGCTAATCAACGTCAGGGTACTAACAAAACTAAAGAACGTGCTGAAATCACTGGAAGTACTAGAAAGATTAAAAAACAAAAAGGAACAGGTACAGCAAGAGCTGGAAGTATAAAAAACCCCATATTTAGAGGGGGTGGAAATACTTTTGGTCCAAGAGTTAGATCTTATTCTCAAAAACTTAATAAGAATGTTAAGAAACTTGCTAGAAGATCTGCTTTATCATTAAAATTAAAATCTAATTCAGTATCTGTCATTGAAGACTTTAATTTTAAAAACCCTAAGACAAAATCATTTTCAAACGTTATTAATGCCTTAGGAATTAAAGATAAAAAGTCTTTGTTTATCTTGGGAGAGGTTAATAAAAATGTATATTTGTCGGCGCGTAATTTGGAGCAAACTAATGTTGTAACTAACTCTGAAATAAGTACTTACAGTATTATGAATGCTCAACATATTGTGTTTTTTGAAAGCTCATTGGAGAAAATAGAATCAAATTTAAGTTAATATGAATATTTTACTTAAACCAGTTATTACGGAAAAAGCTACTGCTGAAAGTGAATTAAAAAATAGATTCACTTTCTCAGTAAAGACCGATGCTAATAAATTACAAATTAAAAAAGCAGTTGAAAATACTTATGGAGTTTCGGTTGATAAGGTCAGAACAATGAGATATGGAGCTGAGAAAAGAATTAGGTATACTAAAACCGGAATGCAGAGAGGTAAATCACCTAGAATTAAGAAGGCAATAGTCCAATTATCAGAAGGAGATACAATAGATTTTTATAATAAACTTTAATTAAAAAAAATATAATGGCATTAAAAGTATTAAAACCAATTACACCTGGACAACGTGGAAGAGTTGTTAATGGTTTTGATGCCATTACAACAGATAAACCTGAAAAAAGTCTGTTGAGTCCTAAGAAACGTTCAGGAGGAAGAAATAGCCAAGGTAAAATGACTATGAAATTTAGGGGAGGAGGTCATAAGAAAAGATATAGAATAATTGATTTTAAAAGGGATAGACATGATGATATTGCAGAGGTTGTTTCTATTGAATATGATCCAAATAGATCTGCATTTATCGCTCTTACAAAATTTAAGGATAATGAAAAAAGATATATTATTTCTTTAAAAGGATTGAAAGTAGGAGATAAAGTAGTATCTGGATCAAAAAAATCACCCGATATTGGAAATTCCATGCCCTTATCAGATATCCCTCTTGGTACAATTATTTCTTGTATTGAAATGAATCCTGGAAAAGGTGCTGTAATTGCAAGAAGTGCTGGATCATTTGCTCAACTAATGGCAAAAGAAGGTAAATTTGTAACTGTAAAATTACCATCTGGTGAAACTAGAATGATTTTATCAGTTTGTTTTGCGACAGTTGGTTCAGTATCAAACTCAGATCATCAGTTAACCGTTTATGGTAAGGCTGGTAGTAAACGTTGGTTAGGTAGAAGACCTAGAACACGTCCAGTAGCTATGAACCCTGTAGATCATCCAATGGGAGGTGGAGAAGGTCGTGCATCTGGAGGACATCCAAGATCTAAAAATGGTATACCTGCTAAAGGTTATATAACCAGAAATAAGAAGAAAGCAAGTAATAAGTATATAATTGAAAGAAAAAAGAATTAATTAAATGGCACGTTCACTAAAAAAAGGACCTTATGTTCATTACAGTTTATTAAAAAAAGTTCAAAAGAATTTGGACTCAAATAAAAAAGCTGTTATTAAAACTTGGTCAAGAGCATCAATGATTATACCTGATTTTGTTGGTCAAACTATCGCCATCCATAATGGTCGTCAGTTTGTTCCTGTATATATTACAGAAAATATGGTTGGTCATAAATTAGGTGAGTTTTCACCAACACGCTCTTTTCGTGGTCATGCTGGTGCTAAAAATAAAGGCAATAAATAATATAATTTGTAATGGGATTAAGAAAAAGACAGGCCGCTGATAAGATTAAGAAAGCAAAAAAAGAAATTACTTTTGCAAAACTTAACAATTGTCCTACATCTCCTAGAAAAATGAGAATTGTTGCCGATTCAATCAGAGGTAAGAACGTAGACAAGGCCTTAACCATGTTAAAGTTTAGTCAAAAAGAAGCTTCTAATAAGTTAGAAAAACTTCTTCTTTCAGCCATTTCTAATTGGCAAGCTAAAAATGAAGATAGTGATGTTGAAGAAGCAAACTTATTTGTAAAAGAAATTAAAGTGGATAGTGCTGGTATGTTAAAAAGATTAAGACCAGCCCCACAGGGAAGAGCACATAGAATTAGAAAACGTTCAAATCACGTTACTCTTGTTATAGAATCACAAAATTTAATTGATAGTTAATATGGGACAAAAAACAAATCCAATAGGAAATAGATTAGGTATCATTAGAGGATGGGAATCTAATTGGTATGGTGGAAATGATTATGGAGATAAGTTAGCCGAGGATTTTAAATTAAGAAAATATATTTTTGCTCGTTTAGCTAAGGCTAGTATTTCAAGAGTAATTATAGAAAGGACCCTTAAGTTGGTAACTCTTACAATTACTACAGCTAGACCTGGTATTATTATTGGTAAAGCTGGTCAAGAAGTTGATAAACTAAAGGAAGAGTTAAAGAAAATTTCTGGTAAAGATATTCAGTTGAATATTATTGAAATTAAAAGACCTGAATTAGAAGCTCAATTAGTTGCAGCAAGCATTGCTAGACAGATTGAAAGTAGAATTTCATATAGAAGAGCTATTAAAATGGCAATTGCTGCATCAATAAGGATGAATGCAGAAGGAATAAAAGTAAAAATTTCCGGTAGACTAAATGGAGCTGAAATGGCAAGATCTGAATCATACAAAGAGGGTAGGATTCCATTATCAACTTTTAGAGCTGATATAGATTATGCTCTAGTTGAAGCTCAAACTACTTATGGTAAATTAGGCGTAAAAGTTTGGATTATGAAAGGTGAGGTTTATGGTAAAAGAGAATTATCTCCTTTAGTTGGACTAAGTTTAAGTTCTGCAAAATCCAAAGGAGGACCTTCAAAGGGAAGAAAACAAAGAAGAAGATAATAAATTATAAATATTAAACATGTTATCACCCAAAAGAACAAAATTTAGGAAAATGCAGAAAGGCCGAATGAAAGGTCTTTCACAAAGAGGGCACATACTTTCTAATGGAATGTTTGGTTTAAAGTCATTAGATTCAAGTTTTTTGACATCTAGACAAATAGAAGCTGCTCGTATTGCTGCAACTAGATTTATGAAAAGGCAGGGACAATTATGGATTAAAATTTTTCCAGATAAACCTATTACAAAGAAACCTTTGGAGGTTAGAATGGGTAAAGGAAAAGGTGCTCCAGAGTATTTTGTTGCTGTTGTTAAACCCGGAAGAATAATGTTTGAAGTTGCTGGTGTCTCAATTGATATAGCTAAAGAAGCTTTGAGACTTGCAGCTCAAAAACTTCCTGTCAAAACTAAATTTATTATAGCTAGAGATTATGAAGCTTAAATTAATAAAATGAAACAAAAACAAGTTAAAGAATTATCAATTGATGAATTAAATGAAAAATTGATTTCATTTAGTACTGAACTTTCAGAAATGAAAATGACACATGCTATTTCTCCAATTGAAAACCCTATGCAAATTAAAAATATAAGAAGAACTATTGCTAGAATTAATAGTGAATTAACCAATAGATCTATTCAGGAATAATATATATGGAAAAAAGAAACTTAAGAAAGGAAAGAATTGGAATCGTGACCAGTAATAAAATGGAGAGATCTATTATTGTTTCTGAAGTTAATAAAGTTAAGCATCCCATGTATGGTAAATTTGTTTTAAAGACAAAAAAGTATGTAGCACATGATAAAGATAATGAGTGTAATATTGGGGATACTGTTAAAATAATGGAAACAAGACCACTAAGTAAATCTAAGTGTTGGAGACTTATTAAAATTTTAGAAAGAGCTAAATAATGGTACAACAAGAATCAAGATTATCAGTTGCTGATAATACAGGAGCAAAAGAGGTTCTAACAATTAGAGTATTGGGAGGAACTAAAAGAAGATACGCATCTGTTGGTGACAAAATTGTTATAACAGTTAAGAATGCTACACCTAATGGAACAATAAAAAAAGGTCAAGTATCAACTGCGGTTGTAGTTAGAACTAAAAAAGAAGTTAGAAGAAAAGACGGTTCATATATAAGATTCGATGATAATGCATGTGTACTATTAGATGCTGCTGATGAAATGAGAGGAACTAGAGTTTTTGGACCAGTTGCAAGAGAATTAAGAGATAAAAAATTTATGAAGATAATCTCATTAGCACCAGAAGTTTTATAATTTATTATTATGAATAAAATTAAAATTAAAACGGAAGATCAAGTAAAGGTTTTAGCCGGGGACCATAAAGGTTCTGAAGGAAAAATCGTTAAGATTTTTAGATCTAAAAATCTAGCTATCGTTGAAGGTGTTAACATGGTGAAAAAACATAATAAACCTAGTTCACAAAACCCAAAGGGAGGTATAACTGAGCAAGAAGCTCCAATTCATATCTCCAATCTTTCTTTGTTGACATCTAAAGGTGAAACAACAAGACTTGGATATAAGATGATTGATGGTAAAAAAAATAGAGTTGCATTAAAATCTGATGAAATAATTTAATTATGAGTTATCTGCCTAGATTAAAAAAAGAATTTAATGAGAGGATAATATCTTCTTTAAAAGAAAAGTATTCTTATAAGAATGTAATGATGGTGCCTAGACTCAAAAAAATTGTTATTAGTAAAGGAGTAGGGGGAGCAGTTGCAGATAAAAAATTAATTGATCATGCTATTGATGAACTGACTATGATTTCAGGTCAAAAAGCAATTGCAACTATTTCAAAAAAAGATGTAGCTTCATTTAAGTTAAGAAAAGGAATGCCAATTGGTGCGAAAGTTACTCTTAGATCTGAAAGAATGTACGAGTTTTTGGATAGATTAATTACCTCAGCTCTTCCAAGAGTTCGTGATTTTCAAGGCATAAAACCATCCGGTTTTGATGGAAGAGGTAATTATAATTTAGGGGTTACTGAACAGATTATTTTTCCTGAAATTGATATTGATAAAGTTAATAAGATTTCCGGAATGGATATTTCATTTGTAACCAGTGCCAACAGCGATAAAGAAGCACAATCTTTATTAACTGAATTAGGATTACCATTTAAAAAAAGTGATTTTAAATCAAAATTGTCTGAAATAAAAAGTATAAAATCTGAAAGCCCTGCAGAAGAAGCACCAATAGTTGAGGATGAAGCTAAATCAGAGGAGGTTACTGCAGAAGAAGCACCAATAGTTGAGGATG